>Ga0265338_10000187_pt1 | contig 116160 bp, 98 predicted proteins | sample 42126metaG_FD_193579 | JGI IMG/M metagenome (GOLD analysis project Ga0265338, IMG submission 193579) | Rhizosphere microbial communities from Carex aquatilis grown in University of Washington, Seatle, WA, United States - 4-21-26 metaG | ecosystem: Host-associated > Plants > Roots > Rhizosphere...
CTCACAATTTGTCCCCTCGGCCCTCTAACCTACACGATCAGGGAAAGACTCAGGGAGGCAGTTTGGAAAGCGAAAAACCTCTTGTTCCGATTGCCGCAGCTCAACGAATCGTGCTGCGCGCAATGATCTTTGAACATTGTTCGGACGGCATTGTGATCGCCGATGCCCGAGGATGCGTGATCGAATCCAACACCTCATTCATGCGTATGACCGGATACCGTCCTGATGAAATTCAGGACAAAAACCTGCGCCGCCTTTGGGCCGGATATTTCGACCGGACGCTCTATCGGACAATCCGCAAGTGCATCGCCTCCACGGACTGCTGGCAAGGTGAAATGCCTGACCCGCTCGGGTACGAGGGCGCGCGTCGCTATACACTGCGCGTCAATGCTATTCGCGACGAGCACGGGAATACGGTCGTCCTCATTTGGACGCTTATTGACGACACCCGTCTATCGGACATGCGACGTGAAATGGTTCGGCTTGCGCACCACGATCCACTCACGGGGCTACCAAATCGCCTGCTACTGATGTCGAGGCTGGAGCACATGCTCGACCGCTATCGGAAAGATGTCCCCGGCGCGGTCTTATTCGTTGATCTCGACGGATTCAAGCTGGTTAACGATACGTTCGGACATAAGACTGGCGACATACTTTTGCAGGCAGTCACGGCGCGGCTCAACGCCCGCCTGCGGCACACCGATACGCTGGCTCGCCTCGGGGGGGATGAGTTCGTCATCGTTCTGGAACAGATCGCGCACGCGCAAGATGCTGCCATTGTTGCCGAGCACATTATCCAGGAGATCAACACGCCCTTCACGCTTGCTGACGGCACGACCCTACGTATCGGTGCCAGCGTGGGCATCGCCCTTCTGCCACAAGACGGGAAAACTGCAGATCAGCTTCTTGAGCACGCGGACCGCGCACTTTATTCCGCCAAAAGAGCCGGCAAGGGGGCCTATCGATTCTTTAAGAGTCAACAGACCGAAGACGCGTAGTTGAAGTTGCCCCTGAAATACCGGACACAGCGTCACACTAGGTTGCTGAATCCATCGAGCTCCGAAACTCGCGGAGCGAGCGGTATTTCAGCACGCTATGGGGGATGCTTCTCGTGGTAATGCTCGAACGCGACTTCGTACGACGTTCGCGACCTCGGGCACGTCCACCTGTGTCACGGACATAAAGCCCAAGCGCACCAACGCGCGACGCCGACGAGGAGTTGATTCTGGCGTTCAACGCATGCAATCACTGATTCGTTTTGTGCGAAGACGAAGAGCCAATCGTCTGGCTCCTCTCCCTCTTGCCATCACACTCCAGATTTCAGGCCACCGACACGGTTGCTTCAATCGGGAAGGGCAAGGGCACGCCCACCTTGCACCACCTGCTTGCCGACCCTTTCACGGCGTTTGCAGAGCCTTCGCGCACGACGGCGCCTTCTTGCAGCACACCTTCGGACCGACCAACACCATCGTTTTCTACATCAACGACGCTATCTTTACGAGGTCGCCCTTCCTTCAGCCTCTCCGGCACTCGTCCCATATCAAAGGTGCGCACGCGCTCCGTACCTTTGATCATCAGGTACTGCGACGCTTTCGCCAGATAGAGCAGATTTTTTCTCAACGATTCACGCTTCGCTACATCCTTGCGATCAATCTGCCCCGTACCGATGCCATGTCCACGCCACGCATGGAATGCCTTCCGAGCATTGCTGTTCCAGTAAGCGCCCTTACCTTCGGTCACGACGTTCGCCCAATACTCGCCAATCTGCTGAGCAAGCCACACGTCACGTCGATGCTTCGACGAGCAATACAAGATCACATGCAGGTGAAAACCAGTCTTCTCGCCTTGTTCGATCGTCCAGACGTAATTCTTGATAGTCCTCATCAGCTTGTTGTATCGACGCGCTGAGAAGAACTTCTCGCGGTGCTTCTGGATGTCGTCCAGTGTGATCCATCGCCAATACTCCTTCTTGTAGTTCAGCGTCAGCATCAAGATCACCCAGCGCGAGCGGACCTTGTACATCTCCTCGTTCATCGCCAACACGTTCTGCTCGTTACGCTCCGCGTTTTTCCTGCGCCAACGCTCTCGTTCCTTGAACTCTCGCGACTTGATGCGTTCGGAGATCTTCTGGATCAGTTCGTTGTACCAGTCGGCGTATCGCACGCCGTAGCGGTCGTCGAACTCTTGCGGCTTGCCGAAGTAGTTCATCGGCGTAGCGACAAAACCAAGCTCTCGACAAACATCATAGAACACGGTGACTCGCTCTGAGTAACGGGGAATGTCGGAATAGCGCTCTAGCCATGTATTCAGCTTACGGTAATACTGCTTCCCTAGGTACAAGACTCGAAGCCTTCTCCTCCCGCTATATACGCTTGTTTCATCGAGAAAACCACCCAGCCAACCCTTCTCGATCGCATTCACGAACTTCTCGATATCGAAGAGGTGCTTGTATCCGTGCAGAAGCACGATCCTCTTCTTGCCGTCGATTTCGGCTTCTTCGATGTTGATCCGATCGTCGAGGCGATCGAATACCTCCCGCACATGCAGGATGTCGTCGTTATTTTCCATGATGATCAATGCTATGTCGTCGCGCTCACAGCGACGTGGTTCATGATGTTCGGTCTCGGTGACGTGAAGTGATCTGACCTTGGCAGGTCATCTCACGTATCGCTGAGACCTTCTTTTTTTTGTTTCTCGACCGAATCTGAACGCATGCCTGCGAGGATGATGTGCATCCTGTCCAACATGCTCAAGTCATCGATTTCTCTTGTACTTTCGTACAGGAAACCCATGAAGAACTTCGATGAACACTTCGCATGTTTCTTGTGTCTAACGACACTTCTCATCGTCGAACACTTCGTATTACATAGGAAGCAGAAGTGGCGAAGCATTCGAAGTGCTAGAACAATCAGAAAATCGATCGAGAACCTATCGAGAAACGTGCGTTTCCTTTCCGCTCCTCATATACATACATACGCCCGCAGTATTTTTTGACCGATGAAGCTGCAACGCGCCGATCACCTACCGACGAGATGGGCTCCAGTACCAGACATCGAGAAGGAAGAGCGGCACGCTATGTGTGCCGGTCGCGAAGAAGAAGGGGCGCGCGCGAAGGCGAATCGATGGGCGTGATCAGGCCGACGACCACAACAAAAATTGTTGCAACACCTCAAACATTGCTGGGAAAATTTCTACGAGAAATCCGTGAAAACTCTTCAGCGAAATTTGCTGCGACCGTGCAACCACGCGCACAACACCCGACGAATTTTTCTGGCAAATTCTTGCGAGCAATCCCGAGGGAAATCTGCGCGCCCTGAAGCGTTAGCCGCACGTCAACTGCCGGCGTCGCGGCGGGTATCGCACTCGCACCGGCCCGTTTCTACGGAATCTGCAGTCCATAAAAATCAATAGGTTAGGTATCTTGGATACAGATTTTCGCGTATGCAGCACATGTATTCGCACGGCTTAACGCACCCGCGTGCCGCCCGCGAGTGGCCGGCGTGAGCGGCGCGCCTTGCGCTCAGGCAAGCCGAAATACTGACCCCGCGGCTCGCTTTTCAGGCGCACCAATGCCCGCCGCATGGCCAGATAGCCGAGCGTTTCCTTGAGCTTGCCACGCCGCCCAACGTCATCGTCACGGACCTCGCCATGCACCCAGTCCGGACCGTACAGCACAGGGTTCGTGTCGCCGCGCAAGTAACTTCCACGGCCGCCAGTTGCCATCTGCACCCAGTACGCGCCGACCTGATCTGCGTGGTCCTGAAGGGGTACCCCGAACTGCTCGGATTCCACCCTTTTGTCATCAAGCACCCCGTGCAAAGCGGCCGTGCTGAACAGCAGCGTGAGGTGCAGCGCAAACCCGCCTTCCAGTGACGGAAGAATGGCCCAAATGTACCCAGGATCGTCGGTGAACAACGCGGTCTTGCACCGCATACAGTCGAAGAACTTCGCGCGGCATTCCCGCAATGTCTGCAGGTCCTTAAGCTGTGCATCGGCCGAGGACGTAATCAGGTTTGCGCGCTCACTCGCGTGGAACAGACGCAGGTGGAGCACGGTCAGGTCGCCGTGCTTCGCGAACAGGCGATCGAGGTACACCGGCAGCTTAGCGGCGTTCTCGCGACTACCGAGATTCCAGTTGTGCCAGTCCTGGCGAAGCGATTCGCTATCGCGCATGGTTCGACGAAACTGGGCCACGAAATCGTTGTACACCTCGGCCCGAATTCGTCCCTCAGAGTCGGCACGTGACTCGATGTTACCGCCCAGACAATCGCTGATCGGATGGCGAAAGAAAGTGTCCAACAGCAGCCGAATGTGAGGCGCGTGCGACAGCTGATCGGCGAACGGATCCGATTGCTGAAATATTGTCAGGCCCGAGCGAAGCGCTCGCCAGCTCAAGATGCCAGCCAGCTCTTCCGTGGCCTGGTAGAACGAATTCGGCACTGCAGTCTTGACATAGCACGGTCGGAGAACGCGTTGATTCCGGCCGAACGCATCCGGCACAGTCACGGGCATCAGTCGCATTGTGCCGCGTACGCGAAACGGAGCGAAATCCGTTTCCAGTACCAGCCGAACCAGGCGATCGAGCGCCGCCAGCAACGCGATCTCCGGGCCGCCGCTGAGAATTTCTCGACCGTCCCGGCCGACATGGAATCGCAAGTTGTGTTCGAGGTAACGACCAAGCTCAACGAATGTTTTCGAGTCGATCGAGGGTAGCTTCGGGCCGGTCATGACAGTATGGGAATACGCGGTGCGGATACGCAAAATCTGTACGCGATGACGCAAAAAAGTCCGCCCACCTGACGGCGGACGGACTTGCGAAGGTAGTCAAATAAGTCGCGGTGGATATTCGATCACGTCGACTACGCGTCCGTTTATGGTCCGAGGCTTCAGGCGAAAATGGCCTGCGTCGTACAGCCTCCTCAAGGCTGCCTTGGTACGCGCTGGTGCCAAATCCAGGTTCTTGGCCCACGTTACGACCTCAGACTCCCTGATGCCGGACCCGTTGAATTCGCGCAGCGCCGCATGCACCAACGGCAAAAGCTCGCCTGCATCCAGCTCTGCCTGAGACGGCGGCACAGGCAAAAACACGATGCTCAGCCACTGACCAGTCAGGTAGTCGGCCACGACGGTGGCGGCAGCCATCGTCGCACAGTCGATGACGTGCCCTTCACCCTCGTAGAGGTGGAACATCCCCGCCAGAACGCTCGCGCGCTCGTGATAGCGCGCAGCCATCGCAGACGCATCACGAAACACACCCTGCGCATCCAGGAAGTCAATGCGTTGCTGCGCCTGGTTCAACACGTAACTGGCATCACTGGCAACCTCTGACGCATGGAGATTGGCGAGCCCGCTGCTGCCGTTCTCCTTGGCGAGTTCCAGCAGTTCGGGCACGCGCTCATCCCAGTCGTCAAGGCCGCCTTCGGACTGCGGGTAACGACCGATCGCGCTCTTGTCGCTCTTCAGATACGAACGAACCATCCAGACGCGCTGAAGAAAGCCGGACCCCACTGCCTTCCTGCGATTTCCGTTCAGCCACTCGTCGTAGCGATCCGGCTGGATCAGCACGATCGTCGTGAAACGCGTCACGCCTTTTTTCTTGCGATCATCCTCCTGGCGTTTCGCGCGCGTCACCACCGGAACGCCGCCGTCACGCAGGCTAATTTGCAGGGCAAAGTCCTTTCCGAACGAGGTCTGGAAGAATGCGTCACCTTCCTCGTGCGCGCAAAGGCCAAGTACAGGAGCCACACGCTTTATGCCCTGCGGCGTCGAATCCTCAAAGTCCCACTGATGCGGCCAGTCGGCCATCGTCTTCTCGACCGGTTCCATCAGGCGAAGGAAGCTCACCGATTTTCCGCTAAAGGGCACACCGACAACATGCACGATGGCGCTCTGCGGCATCGGATCGCCCTTGCTGTCGAGCGCATTGCTGACACCCTGGCACACAAAGCTCAGGACGCCGAGCACGTTGCCGAGAGCAACATCGAGCGGCACGCCATAGCGGTTGTGCAAGTTCCACACGACGTGGCTCAGGCGAGGCGGCAGTGCGCTCACGGCATCGAGTGCACTGGCAAACAGGCCAGATGCAGGGTTTTGCGGGGGCAAAGCGCCCCCGCCATACGGATTGACGGGGACGAACATCACTCGGCCACCTCTTCCTTCGCGCCAACCTGCGGCGCATTCTGCGGGGTGTTCACGGGCACCGGTTCGTCTTCGCCAGCCTCGTCTTCGCTGCCCGGCAAACGCTGATCCTTGATCCGCTCGTACAGCGATTCCGCATCTTTTTTCGAGAGCGACGGGCCGCCGCTTTTACGGATCAGCGTGACAATCGGCGACCACTTCCAGTTGTTATCCAGGGCCGCCTTGATCACCGGAACGAACGGCAGCAGCCGCTCGGCCTTCATCTGCTCACGCGATTTCTTCGAGCGGATCGCTTCCAGTGCAGCAGCCACGTTGGGCTTAACGATTTCGAGGCTCGTCTTCGCAATTTTTGCCATTTTCGCCTCCTTATGCCGTCGCGCGGAAGCCGCTCGTAGCCCCTTGCATCTGGCTGACGATGGCCGCGATCTTGCTCAACAGATCCAGCTGGCTGGCATGCTGGCGCTCCAGGATTTCGCGCTGATCGAGAAGAAGCGACTCGACGTAGTCCGCGCGTTCCTCATTCTGGTCGCGGACAATTTCGCGCACACGCTCACCGGTGAGACGCGCCCGCGTCTCGACCTGGATGGGCTGACGTTCGCGCTTCGAGTCGTGCTTCTTCGGATGAGCTGCGACGTTTTTCTCGGCGAAGATCTCGCGAAAGTGATCGTCGAACGCCTCTGCGGATCCAGTGAAGCCCGCTTGGTAATTTTCTTGGTTCATCGTGCCCCCTTACGCCGCAGCACGAGCCCGCGAGGCCAGCCAAGCTTCGACCTCATGCTCGAAAAAACCGATCGTTCTCGCCGTCAACTGGATTTTTTGAGGAAACGTCGGATCCTTCATGAGCGTCGCATAAACCGTAGCGCGAGACAGGCCGGTGCGCTGTACGAGCTGGCGCATACGCAAAATGCGCAGCGCTTTGTCGATCTGGCGAGCGGTCGCACTGCTCTCGACCGGAAGGCTACTCGGCGGGGGTACCAGCTGATGCTGGGTGGATTGGTTGATGTTCGGCATGATTTCTCCATCGCTGTTTGGCAAACGAGGCTGCCTGACCTCGATCACCGTGGCCCGGCTTGCGCCGTTGGTGCGATGAAGAATCCGCCCGGAGTTCGTACTCCGGGCAAGGGCTTTTCGAATCCGTCCTCTTTCCCGTGTCCAGCAAGGACTTGGAACGTCCGCCAAGGCTCGGATGCGGAGTCTAAGCGGAGTCCACGCAGACTCCGCTAGTTAACGCCCCCTCCCAAAAGGGTTATTTGGGGTTGGGGTGAGCCGCGTTCCCCGTAGCGCTGCGATCAATTTTTCAGCAAATGCTCTCCGGATTTTGCATTCCTGTGCCACCCTTCCCAAGGGGTCTTCACAGTCACGATCCTTTTCATATTCGGCATATTTCTCCTCGATCGCGCGAGCCTTTTCCATGTGCTCCCTAACCGACCTGCCGTGCTTGAACGCCAGCGCCTTTGCAACCGTAGCAACCGACTGCTCCGCTATCCGCATCTCCACAAGCTGTAATATTTCTTGTTCAGTGAGATCTGGCCGACGCCCTTCTTTTCCCGTCAATTTAGCGTTGCGGCTGGATGCGGCATCGCCCGCTAAGGTCGATTCCGGCTCAATGTGAGGCGTTGACGATTCAGTGCTAAGTCGATCGTCGTCGGACAAAGCTAGACCTCTCTGTTCGAGGTAATTTTTTGCTTCGCGCCGAGAAATGAAGCAGCCCAGCCCCGGGTGCAAACGCTTGAGCACTATTCCCGTCCGATCGAAGATGCCCACCGAACCTTCGCTGCAAGCAGCTTGCAAAGCTTCCCAGTGCGCGTCAACCAGGGGCGCTTGTCGCCTACGTCGTAGCTCGACTTCACCCGGCGTGAACACGTTTGGCTCCCAATTTTTATCGCTTGCTACTCTTCGGTAAGCGCCCAAAAATTCGATCCGCCTTGCTTCAGATACAGGCCATCTTAGACTCGGCAGATCATCAAGTACGCTCTGTAACCATGCGATTTCCTCCTGTGTCAATTGCATCGGAAGATACAATTCGTGAACAGTCGGCTCGGGTAGATCAAGCTGCGATTGAACAAATAGGGACGGTGCGGACGAGTGCTTGCCGAACAAGTCAGCCTGTTGCGCTTCTCGCGCAGATCCCGCCGCCGTCACATGCAGAATCTTGCCAGCAATACAGGCCATTGCGCCTGCACCGTTTTCCGGCACCGACACAAAAGCTCCAGCAATCGCCTGGACCAAGTCTCGGCAATCAATCGGATCACCATCGGGTAGATCAACAACGGTGGCTGTGCGCATCCATCCTCCCCAAAGTCTGTGCTCGAACACCTAGTAATCGGTTGAACATTCGCAATCTTGAGCCTGCCGTGAAGCCCAAGCATCAAGGATCGCCGACCAGCTCTTCCGTCGAGAAATGGGGCGGGCATGGAGAAGGGAACAGCGGAGACTTCCCGAAAACGAATTTCCGTACAGTTTCCGTACAAAGCAGATGGGGAGGGCGAAAAAATCGCTGGGAGGCTTATCAGATATGGTGCGCCCGGCTGGGATCGAACCAGCAACCCCTGCCTTCGGAGGGCAGTACTCTATCCATTGAGCTACGGGCGCTTTTATACGAAAACGCCGCCATCGGACCGAAGAACACGGGGGATAGCAGCGCTGAAGTGAGACCGAGAGGATACCCGGTTTCGGTTAAACCGTCCACCGTGCGGGGCGGCCGGGCGGGCGCCGAGCCCCGGCAGAAAGGAGACGGAGCCAAGGGACGGAGGCAAGCTCGTAAAATCGGCGCACGGACAAAATAGCAACTACATCGCAACGACAAACAGCCCGCCGCTCCGGGTAAACGCCCGCTGAAGCCCCGCCACGCGCGCCCACCGCACGCAAATCCTTGCGTCTATAATCGGCGATGTTTGACGCATCGCAATGCCACAGCCGTCCTGCTGTAACGCTCACGACAATACCAACGGGAGACGAGACAAGCATGAGCGAAGCCCCTCACGGAAACCCGATCAAAACGCCCGGCCAGCTGATTGCCGCTGTCATCGCCGGATTCGCGGTCCCCATCGTCATCATCGTTCTGCTCGCCTACTACGTCGACAACACGACGCGCACAGGCGCCGGCACCAACGAACTCGCCCCCGAAGAAGTCGCCCAGCGCATCGCGCCCATCGCGCAGGTCGCCGTGCGCGACGCCAACGCGCCGCGCGTCTACAAGACCGGCGAGCAGGTTTATCAGGCCGTCTGCTCGGCGTGTCACGCCACCGGCGCGGCGGGCGCGCCGAAGTTCGGCAATTCGGGCGACTGGGCGCCGCGCATCGCGCAGGGCTTCGACACGCTCTGGCACACCGCGCTCAGCGGAAAAAACGCGATGCCGCCGCGCGGCGGCACGAGTCCCGACGACTACAGCGATTACGAAATCGGCCTCGCGGTCGCCTTCATGGCGAACCACGGCGGCGCGAACTTCCAGGATCCGCCGAAGCCCGCTGCCAACGCGGCCCAGAGCGCGTCGGGGGCGGCAGCGGCGGCGGGTGCCTCGGCCCCCGCCGACACGAGCGCCCAGGCCGCCGCGGCCATGGCCGCAATCGCCAGCATTCCGCAGGCGGCGTCCGCACCCGCCGCCGGGCAAAGCGCCGACGCCTCGCAGGCGGGCAAGGCGCTCTATCAACAGGTCTGCCAGGCCTGTCACGCGACGGGCGTGCTGGGCGCGCCGAAGTTCGGCAACAAGACCGACTGGGCGCCGCGTCTCAAGGACCCGGTGGACACCATCTACAACTACGCGCTGAACGGCAAGGGCCAGATGCCGCCGAGGGGCGGCTCCACGGCATCGGACGCCGACGTGAAGGCCGCCGTCGATTACATGGTGAGCGCTGCGAAGTAAGCGCACGCTCGCATCGCCCGTGCGGTCGGCGATGAAAAAGAAAGGGCTGCATCTTCCGATGCAGCCCTTTGTGCTTTCGAGGGCGCCTGCGCCCAGGGCAAACTCAGCCCTTCTGCAACAACGCCTTCAGACTGGCAAGCCGATCCTTCGGCGACATCGGCGCCTCTTCGGCCGTGGGCGGCGGCGCATCGTCGAGCTCCATCTCCGGGATGAAGCGCGACGCCTCGCACACCACGGTCTCCCGCGCGCGCTTGCGCTTCTTGCACCAGTTCAGATGCAGGCTGCGCTGCGCGCGCGTGATCGCGACGTACATCAGCCGCCGCTCTTCCTCGATGCGCGCGCCGTCGACGGGCTCGTCGTCGGCGCCGCCGCGGTGGGGCATGATCCCCTCCTCGACGCCGACCAGAAACACGTGCGGGTACTCCAGCCCCTTCGACGCATGCACCGTCGACAGCCGCACCGCGTCAGGGTCCTCTTCCTTGCCTTCGAGCATCGACATCAGCGCGACGGTCTGGATCAGGCCGAGCAGGTTCTTGCCGGTATCGGCGAGACCGTCGGCGTTGTCGTAGCCGGTTGCGTGATTGCCTTCGTCGTCCTCGCCGGGTTCCTGCTCGGGTTTCGTGCCCTTGCGCTTGAGCCATTCGAGGAATTCGAGCACGTTCTGCCACTTCGACTGCGCCTGGCGCTCGTCGAAGGCGTCGTAGAGATACGCCTCGTAGTGGATCGCTTCCATGAGGTCGTCGAGCACGACCGTCGCGGGGTCTTTTTCCGCGCGCTCGGCGAGGCGCTGCATGAAGTCGCAGAACACGCGCATCGGCTCGACCTGGCGCGCCGATAGCCGCGCCTCGATGCCGCCCATGTACACCGCCTCGAACAGCGACACCTTCGCCTGGCCCGCGAACGCGCCAAGCGCTTCGAGCGTCGTGTTGCCGACGCCGCGCCTCGGCGTCGTGATCGCGCGGATGAACGCGGGATCGTCGTCGTGGTTCGCGATCAGGCGCAAGTAAGCGCAGAGGTCCTTGATCTCGGCTTTGTCGAAGAACGACTGCCCGCCCGAGAGCACGTACGGAATGCGCTCGCGCCTTAAAACCTGCTCGAAGATGCGCGCCTGGAAATTGCCGCGATAGAGGATCGCGTAATCGCGGAACTGCGCGCGCCGCTCGAACTTGTGCGCGGAGAGCCGGAACACGACCGATTCGGCCTCGTGCTCTTCGTCGTTGCAGGGCGTGACGGTGATCGTGTCGCCCATGCCGTGCTCGGACCACAGTTTTTTCTCGAACAGCTTCGGGTTGTTCGCGATGACGTTGTTCGCCGCCGTGAGGATGCGAACCGTCGAGCGGTAGTTCTGTTCGAGCTTGATGATGTGCAGCTTCGGAAAATCCTTGCCGAGCTGCGCGAGGTTTTCGAGCGTCGCGCCGCGCCAGCCGTAGATGGCCTGGTCGTCGTCGCCGACCGCCGTGAATGCCGCGCGCGGGCCCGCCAGCAGCTTGACCAGTTCGTACTGGCAGGTGTTGGTGTCCTGGTACTCGTCGATCAGCAGATAACGCAGCTTGTTCTGCCACCGGTCGCGCACCTGTTCGTTCTTCGCGAAGAGTTCGGCGGACAGGCGGATCAGGTCGTCGAAATCGACGGCCTGGTACGCGTGCAGCGTCGCCACGTAGTTGCGGTAGACGATCGCGGCCTGGTGCTCGTCCTCGTTCGACGCCGTGGCGAGCGCCTCTTCGGGCATCACGAGGCCGTTCTTCCAGAGCGAAATGATCGACTGGATCTTGCGGATGAAGCCCTTGTCGGTCGAGCCGACCTGCTCCTGGATCAGGGCGAAGCAGTCATCCGAATCCATGATCGAGAACTGGGGCTTGAGACCCAGATGCTCGGCTTCCTGACGCAGGATCTGCACGCCGAGCGAGTGGAACGTGCAGACGGTCAGCTGGTTCACCGGCACCTTGCGCCCTTCCTTGCCGGGCGTGGTGAGCGTCTTGCCTTCGAGCAGCTTGCCGACGCGCTCGCGCATTTCGGCGGCGGCCTTGTTGGTGAAGGTGACGGCGGCGATATGGCGGGGCTCGAAGCCTTTGGCTTCGATGAGGTGCGCGATCTTCTGCGTGATCACGCGCGTCTTGCCGCTGCCCGCGCCGGCGAGCACGAGACAGGGACCGTCGAGATAGCGCACCGCTTCGCTTTGGGCGGAATTCAGGCCTGCGGACATCGTTGCTGGATTGGAAGAACGGGTGGAACGGCGCAACGCGTGCGGCCGGTTTGCCGTGCGCGGTGCTCGCGCGCCAGCGGGCGTCGGCGGCCAGCGGTGCGCGCGGGCGGTACGGCACGGCGGACGCGGCGCGCATCGCGCGTTGCGTGGGCAGCGCGCGCGGAGCGCCATGCAGAGCGTGACCGGCACGCGGGAGGTGCGATGTTAACACGATCACCCCGACGACAAACTCACGACAAACCGTTCGACCCGGCACGGCCCCACCCGCTGCGAGCCGGGCGAAAAGCTCGCGGCCTCACGCGGCCTCACGCGACCTCACGCGACCTCACGCAACCTCACGCAACCTCACGCAGCCGATACGACCCCGCACGCACCCCACGCGGGCGCCCGCCGCGTGCCACCGCCGCATGCCACAATAACGCGCTCCGGCCCACTGCGGCTGCGGCTCACGCCGCGTCGTCCTTTCAGGAATCCCCCATGACTTCCCCACTGAAAATCGGCCTGATGGGCTACGGCTTTGCCGGCCAGACCTTCCACGCACCCGTGATCGCGCATTGCCCGGGCGTCGCGCTCGCCGCGATCGCCACCGGCCAGCCCGAGCGCGCGCGCGCAAACTTTCCCGACGCCGCGATCGTCCCGGATCTCGATGCGCTGCTCGCGCTCGACGACATCGAATGCGTCGTGATCGCGACGCCGAACGACACGCACTTCGACCTCGCGCGCCGCGTGCTGACGGGCGGCAAACACGTCCTCGTCGACAAGCCTGTCACGCTGACCGCGGCCGAAGCGGGCGAGCTGACCGCGCTCGCGTCCGCGCGGAATCTCGTTTTCGCGCCGTTCCACAACCGTCGCTGGGACGGCGATTTCCTCACCGTGCGCGCGTTGCTGACGAGCGGCGAAAACGGTGAGTTGGGCCGCGTGACGCACTTCGAATCGCATTTCGACCGCTTCCGCCCGCAGGTGCGCCAGCGCTGGCGCGAAGACGCCACGCGCGGCGGCGGCCTGCTCTATGACCTCGGACCGCATCTGATCGATCAGGCACTCGCGCTGTTCGGCGCGCCGCAGACCGTCACCGCGTTCGTGCACACGCGCCGCGACAACGCGACGGCACCCGACTACGTGCATCTCGTGCTCGGCTACGCGAACCACGACGCCGTGCTGCACGCGAGCGCGCTCGCCGCGTTCTCGCCGCGCTTCGTGATCAACGGGACGCGCGGCGGCTATCTGAAGAACGGCCTCGACCCGCAGGAGGACCAGTTGAAGGCCGGCCTGCGCCCCGGCCAGCCTGGGTTCGGCGCGGGCAACGAGGCCGGGCGGCTGCACATCCTGCTGGGCGACGGCGAAACCGAACGCACGCTGCCGACCGCCGACGGCGACTACGCCGGTCTCTATCGCGCGCTGGCTGCGTCGATCCGCGAAGGCGCGCCTTTCCCGGTGAGCCCGCAGGACGCCATCGACGTAATGACGGTGATCGAGCTGGCCATGCAGAGCGCCGCCGAGGGCCGCACGCTGGCGTTCGTGCGCGCGGTGTGAGCGGCGCCGATGCCGGCCGGTCCGCACCGGGCGGCAGGCCGGGACCGATAAAGGGCCATACAAACCGTTACAAGCGCGTTCCGGCGCGCGGTCATCGCAAGGCGCGCTTGACACGTTGGGTCTTCCGTCGCCGCCGCAAGCCGCCACAAGCCGCCGCCACGAAAAGCGACAACGACTACAAAGGAGCCTCACATGTCCCGCATCGCCCGCACGCTCGCCGCCGGCGCACTCATCTCGACGCTCGCCGCATGCGTCGTCACCCCGCCGTCGCGCCCCGCCGCCGGTCCGAGCCCGCGCGAAGTCGGCGCCGAGCGCCTGCATCAGGTGGACGGCCGCATCGACAACCTGATGCACCGCGTCGACACGCGCGTGAATCAGGGCTACTACGCGCAGCCGCAGGGCGCGGCGCTGCATCACCGTCTCGACGAGATCCGCAACGAAGCGCACGACATGGCCGGCCAGCACGGCGGCGCGATCTCTCCCGACGAGCAGCGCGTGCTGAACCAGGAACTCGATACGACGGCGCGCGCGATCGGCGAGTAACGCGAGCGGCGTGCGTCTGACACCGGACAACACCGGGCACGCGCGCGCATCCGCCATCTGTCCCCCGCCCAGGGAAATATTCCGCATTGACACATCCCGCACGCGTCGAGGACAATCGCTGCGCGCGCCGGGAGAGCGCGCTGGTTGCGGCGCAAGACGCTAAAAACGCAACCGGCGCCGCCGAAGGGGCAACCCACAAACTCTCAGGCAAAAGGACCGTGCGCGCCGGACCGCTTATCCGCCTGCCTGTGCGCTAACGCGCGCGGCGAACGGAGACGCACCAGGGTCCGCACTCTGGAGAGCGGCAGCAGATCGGCGGCAAGACAGGCCGCGTTCAGACTGCCCACCGAAGGGGCGCGCGCCGCCCGCACTGCTTCCAGGGCAGCGCGCGGCGCAATCTCTCAGGTACCGAGGACAGAGGGGCCATGCACGAAGCGTCCACAGGCACAGCGCCTGCGGCGTCTCATGCATGGCCCTTTTCGTTTTCGAACGTGCCGAGGCCGCCCCCATGACCGAACTGAAACACACTCCGCTCAACGCCACGCACCGCGCGCTCAATGCACGCATGGTCGACTTCGGCGGCTGGGATATGCCCGTCAACTACGGCTCGCAGATCGACGAGCATCGCGCCGTGCGTACCGACGCCGGCATGTTCGACGTCTCGCACATGTGCGTCGTCGATTTCGCGGGCCCGAAGGCGCGCGAATTCTTCTCGCACGCCTTCGCCAACAACGTCGCCAAGCTCACGACGCCGGGCCGCGCGCTCTACTCGTGCATGCTGAACCCGCAGGGCGGCGTAATCGACGACCTCATCGTCTACTACTTCGCCGACGACCAGTTCCGCACCGTCGTCAACGCGGGCACCGCCGAAAAAGACATCGCCTGGTTCCAGAAGCTCAACGCCGAAGGCGGCTACGGCCTCACGATCACGCCGCGCCGCGATCTCGCGATCGTCGCCGTGCAGGGCCCGAACGCGCGCGAGAAGGTCTGGCAAGTCGCGCCTTCGTCGCGCACCGCCACCGAAGTCCTCAAGCCCTTCAACGCCGCGAAGATCGAAGCCTCGCCGTTCGGCGCGCTGATGATCGCGCGCACCGGCTACACCGGCGAAGACGGCTTCGAAGTCGTGCTGCCGGCCGTCGCCGTCTGCGAGTTCTGGGACGCGCTCGTGCGCCAGGGCGTGAAGCCCTGCGGCCTCGGCGCGCGCGACACGCTGCGCCTCGAAGCCGGCATGAACCTCTACGGTCAGGACATGGACGACAACGTCTCGCCGCTCGACGCGGGCCTCGCCTGGACCGTCGACCTGAAGGAGCCGCGCGACTTCGTCGGCCGCGCCGCGCTCGAAGCGAACGGCTCGCGCATGGCCTTTGTCGGCCTGATCCTGCAGAAGGAAAACGGCAAGGCGGGCGGCGTGCTGCGCGCGCATCAAAAAGTGCTCACGCCGCAAGGCGAAGGCGAGATCACGAGCGGCACTTTCTCGCCGACGATGCAGGAATCGATCGCCTTCGCGCGCGTGCCCCAGGGCGTGCAGCCGGGCGACGTCGTGCAGGTTCTGATCCGTGACAAGGCCCTTCCCGCAAGCGTGGTAAAACTGCCGTTCGTGCGCAACGGCAAGGTGCTCGCCGTCTGACCGGCGCGCCTTTGCCCCGCGCACGCCCCCTCTTTTCAAGCGTTAGCAAACAAACATCGCGAACCACGCACTGGAGCATCCTATGAGCATCCCGGCCGATCTGAAATACACCGAATCGCACGAATGGGTCCGCACCGAAGCGGACGGCACGCTGACCGTCGGCATCACCGACCACGCGCAGGAAGCGCTCGGCGACATCGTGTTCCTCGAACTGCCCGAAGCGGGCCGCACGGTCGCCGCGGGCGACGCGGTCGCCGTCATCGAGTCGGTCAAGGCCGCCTCGGACATCTACGCGCCGGTCGCGGGCGAGATCGTCGAATCGAACAGCGCGCTCGTCGATACGCCCGACCAGGTGAACGGCACGCCCTACGAATCGTGGCTCTTCAAGATCAAGCCGGTTGCGGGCGCCTCGCTCGACAAGCTGCTCGACGCCGCCGCTTACCAACAGGCCATCGGCGCTTAACCTTCATCGCTCGCGGCGCGGCGGCCCGAGCCCGGCGGCCGCTTGCTGTGCATGGGACCGGACTAAGCGCTAAAGCGCTAACTCCGGTCGACCGCGATGCATGGGACCGCATGGGACCGGACTAAGCGCTAAAGCGCTAACTCCGGTCGACCGCGATGCATGGGACCGGACTAAGCGCTAAAGCGCTAACTCCGGTCGACCGCGATGCATGGGACCGGACTAAGCGCTAAAGCGCTAACTCCGGTCGACACAGGAAACCCCATGAAGCTCGAACACCCGGATCGTCTGATGAACTCCTCCCTCTCGCTCGCTGCGCTCGAAGCGCATGACGCCTTCGCCGGCCGTCACATCGGCCCCGACCCGGCCGACCAGCAGGCGATGCTCGACACGCTCGGCCTCGCCTCACGCGCCGCGCTGATCGACGCGGTGATCCCGTCGAAGATCCGCCGCGCGGAAGCGCTGCCGCTCGGCCCGTTCGCGCAGCCGCGCACGGAAGCCGAAGCGCTCGCGGGTCTGCGCGCGCTCGCGGACAAGAACGAGGTGTTCCGCTCCTACATCGGGCAGGGCTACCACGACACGCACACGCCGGCCGTCATCCTGCGCAACGTGCTCGAAAACCCGGCGTGGTACACCGCGTACACGCCGTACCAGCCGGAAATCTCGCAGGGCCGTCTCGAAGCCCTGCTGAACTTCCAGCAGATGATCGCCGACCTCACGGGTCTCGCAATCTCGAACGCGTCGCTGCTCGACGAAGCCACCGCCGCCGCCGAAGCGATGACCCTCGTGCAGCGCAGCGGCAAGTCGAAGTCGAACGTGTTCTTCGTCGCCGACGACGTGCTGCCGCAAACGCTCGAAGTCGTGCGTACGCGCGCGAAGCCGATCGGCGTCGAGGTGAAGGTCGGTCCCGCCGCCGAGGCCGCCGAATTTGCCAAAACCACGGGCGCATTCGGCGTGCTGCTGCAATATCCGGGCGTGAACGGCGACGTGCGCGACTATCGCGAACTCGCCGCCGCCATCCACGCGGCGGGCGGCGCGGTGATCGCCGCCGCCGACCTGCTCGCGCTCACGGTGCTCACGCCGCCCGGCGAATGGGGCGCGGACGTGGCCCTCGGCAACTCGCAGCGCTTCGGCGTGCCGATGGGCTTCGGCGGCCCGCACGCCGCGTATCTCGCCGTGCGCGACGAATTCAAGCGGCAGATGCCGGGCCGTCTCGTCGGCGTGACCGTCGACGCGCAAGGCAACCCCGCGCTGCGCCTCGCGCTGCAAACGCGCGAGCAGCACATCCGCCGCGAGAAGGCCACGTCGAACGTCTGCACGGCGCAGGCGCTGCTCGCGATCATGGCGAGCATGTACGCCGTCTATCACGGCCCGCGCGGCCTGAAGACGATCGCGCAGCGCGTGAACCGCGTCGCGGCGATCCTCGCGGCCGGCGCGAAGCAGCTCGGCTACACGCGCGTGAACGACACCTTCTTCGACACGCTCACGTTCGAAACGGGTCCGCGCACGCAGGCGCTCATCGACGCGGCGATCGCGCGCGGCATGAACCTGCGCCACGTCGGCGAAACGCGTGTCGGCGTGTCCGTCGACGAAACGACCACGCGCGCCGATCTCGCCGAACTGCTCAGCGTGTTCGCACAAGCCGCGTTCGCGGGCGACACGCCGTCGGTCGACGCACTCGACGCTGCGCTCGCTTCGTCCAACGCGGCCACGTTCCCGGCGACGCTCGTGCGCGAAAGCGCGTACCTCACGCATCCGGTGTTCAACCGCCACCATTCGGAAACGGAAATGCTGCGCTATCTGCGCAGCCTCTCCGACAAGGACCTCGCGCTCGACCGTTCGATGATCCCGCTCGGCTCGTGCACGATGAAGCTCAACGCGACGTCCGAAATGCTGCCGGTCACGTGGCCCGAGTTCGGCGGGATTCACCCGTTCGCGCCGGCCGAGCAGACCGTCGGCTATCGCGAGATGATCGATCAGCTCGAACAGATGCTCGTCGCAGCAACCGGCTACGCCGCCGTCTCGCTGCAACCGAACGCGGGCTCGCAAGGCGAGTACGCGGGCCTGCTCGTGATCCACGCGTATCACGCGTCGCGCGGCGAAGGGCATCGCAACGTCTGCCTGATTCCGGCGTCGGCGCACGGCACGAACCCGGCATCGGCGCACATGGCGGGCATGGAGGTCGTCGTCGTCGCCTGCGACGCGCAAGGCAACGTCGATCTCGCGGACCTCAAGGCCAAGGCCGAACAGCACGCCGCGAAGCTCGCCGCGATCATGATCACGTATCCGTCGACGCACGGCGTGTTCGAAGCGAACGTGCGCGAAGTCTGCGAAATCGTGCACGCGCACGGCGGTCAGGTGTACGTGGACGGCGCGAACATGAACGCGATGGTCGGCCTCGCGGCCCCGGGCCAGTTCGGCGGCGATGTCTCGCACCTGAACCTGCACAAGACCTTCTGCATTCCGCACGGCGGCGGCGGACCGGGCGTCGGTCCGGTCGCGGTCGGCGCGCACCTCGCGCAGTTCCTGCCGAACCAGCTGTCGAGCGGCTACCGTCGCGACGACAACGGCATCGGCGCGGTGAGCGCGGCGCCTTACGGCTCGGCGTCGATCCTGCCGATCTCGTGGATGTACATCGCGATGATGGGCGCGGCCAACCTCACGGCCGCCACCGAAGTCGCGATCCTCAACGCGAACTACGTCGCGAAGCGGCTCGCGCCGCACTATCCAGTGCTTTACAGCGGCCCCGGCGGGCTCGTCGCGCACGAGTGCATTCTCGACCTGCGCCCGATCAAGGACGCGAGCGGCATCACGGTGGACGACGTCGCCAAGCGTCTGATGGACTACGGCTTCCACGCGCCGACAATGAGCTTCCCGGTGCCGGGCACGCTGATGGTCGAGCCGACCGAATCGGAATCGAAGGAAGAACTCGACCGCTTCATCGACGCGATGATCGCGATCCGCGAGGAAATCCGCGCCGTGGAAGACGGCCGCGCCGACAAGGAAGACAATCCGCTGAAGCACGCGCCGCACACGGCCGCCGTGGTCGTCGCCGACGACTGGAAGCACGCGTACTCGCGCGAACAGGCCGCTTACCCGGTCCGCTCGCTGGTCGCGCAGAAGTACTGGCCGCCGGTCGGCCGCGCCGACAACGCGTACGGCGACCGCAACCTGTTCTGCTCGTGCGTGCCGATCGCCGAGTACGCCGAGTACGCCGAACACGGCCAGCAAGGCGAAGCGCAGCAGGCGTAACGCGCGACGCCTTGCCCGCCGCCGGTCGCCGCCCCCACGGTGGCGCCGGCGGCTTGCCGTCGCCCTCACATTTGCCGCCGCAAACCGTTAACATCACACACCTGTCAGCCTTGAATCAGGGAGCCCGCATGGCGCGGAAGGTGCGAACGGTCTCAACCCGGGCGTCGACCCGGCAGGCGCGCGGCGGCGCGCGCTCGTGCGCGACGGTCGATACAGTCGCGACGGTCGATGCGGCCCACGCGGACGGTACCGGCAGGCGCGAAAGGCGCGGCGCGGCGACGCCCCGCGCGCAATTCGCCCGCGCGCTGGGCGCAGCCTGCGCCTCGCTCGCGTTTTCGGGCGCGGCGCACGCGGCGATGAACTTCTGCGCCGCGCCCGCCTTGCAGACGAGCGAGCGCACCAACGCCGACCCGGGCGTGAAGGCGCTCGTCGCCGAGGTGCAGGCGCACGTCAACGACACGCCGCACCCGCTCGCCAGGCTCCATACCGAAGGCACGCTGCCGCACGAGGACATCTACGACCAGAGCGTCGAGGCCGCGAAGGACCTCGACCTCATGCGCAACGCCGCGCTCGCGTGGCGAGCGACGAGCGACGACCGGTTTCTGAAGCTCGTCGACCGCTTCCTCTCGGCGTGGATCGCCACCTATCAGCCGAGCTTCAATCCGATCGACGAAACGCGTTTCGAAGGGCTGATCCTCGCCTACGACATGACCGCGAGCGCGCTGCCCGTGAAGACGCGCAACGCCACGATGGCGTTCCTGAACCGCTTCGCGAACGGCTACGTTGCGCAAGTGGACGCGCAGCCGCGGCCGCTCAAGGGCACGTTCGCGAACAACTGGCAGAGCCACCGCGTCAAGCTGATCGCGATGATCGCGTTCACGCTCGACAACCGGAAGATGATCGCGACGGCGCAGCGGCTCTTCGTCGAACATCTCGGCGACAACGTCGCGCCCGATGGCTCGACGCTCGATTTCACCGAACGCGACGCGCTGCACTACGTGGCGTTCGATCTGCAGCCGCTCGTGACGGCCGCCCTCGCCGCACGCCGCCACAACCGCAACTGGCTCACCGAGCGCGCGACCAACGGCGCGACGCTCGCGAAAGCGCTCGACTGGCTCACGCCGTACGCGACGGGCGAGAAGACGCACGAGGAGTTCGTGCACTCGACGCAGCCGTTCGACGCCCGGCGCCGCGAAGCAGGCCTGCCCGGTTTCACCGGCGCCTGGGACCCGAAGAACGCCGCCGAACTTTTCCACCTGGCCGCGCGGCTCGACGGGCGCTATTTGCCGGTTGCGCTCAAGCTCGCGCCGACACCGCCCGCATGGCTCGCCGTGTGCCTGCCGCTGCCCGCGCGCTAAAAGCGCGGGGCTGGCAAGGCGGCATCGCGTGCGAGCACGGCCGTTAAACCGTTTCACACAGCAGGAGCAGCACCCATGGCAGTCAGCGTTTTCGATCTCTTCAAAATCGGCATCGGGCCGTCCAGCTCGCACACGGTGGGGCCGATGCGCGCGGCGCTGATGTTCGCCGGAGGACTCGGGCGCGACGGCCTGCTCGCGTCCACGGCAAGCGTCAAGGTCGAGCTGTACGGCTCGCTCGGCGCGACCGGCAAGGGCCACGGCACCGATCGCGGCGTGATGCTCGGCCTCATGGGCGACGCCCCCGACACCGTGAACCCCGACACCATCGCCCAACGCCTCGAAGCCGTGCGCGATTCGCGCAGCCTCGCGCTGCTCGGCCAGCACACGATTCCGTTCGTGGCGAAGGAGCACATCGCGTTCTATCGCCAGGCGCTGCCCGAGCACCCGAACGGCATGAAGCTGCGCGCGCTCGACGCCAACGGTGCGACGCTGCGGGAGAGCACGTATCTGTCCGTGGGCGGCGGCTTCGTGGTGACGGCCGGTGCGCCGAACACGAAGGTGCTGGCCGCCGCCGAACAGATGCCCTATCCGTTTCGCACCGGCGCCGAAATGCTCGCGCAATGCGACAAGACGGGCAAAAGCGTCGCGCAGTTGATGCTCGAAAACGAGCGTGTCTGGCACAGCGACGACGCAATCCGCAGCGGCCTTTTGCGTATCTGGGACGTGATGCAGTCGTGCGTTGCACGCGGCTGCGGCATCGACAATCCCGGCGCCGACGGCACGCTGCCCGGCCCGTTCAACGTGAAGCGCCGCGCGCCGCAGCTGTACCGCGCGCTCACGAGCAACCCCGAGCGCGCGTTGCAGGATCCGCTCTCGATGATCGACTGGATCAACCTCTACGCGATCGCCGTCAACGAGGAAAACGCCGTGGGCGGCCGCGTCGTCACCGCGCCGACCAACGGCGCCGCGGGCATCATCCCCGCCGTGCTGCACTACTACGTGCGCTTCACGCCGGGCGCGACCGACGCGGGCGTGATCGACTTCCTGCTCACGGCCGCCGCGATCGGCATCCTCTACAAGCTCAACGCGTCGATCTCCGGCGCCGAAGTGGGCTGCCAGGGCGAAGTGGGCGTCGCGTGCTCGATGGCTGCGGGCGCGCTCGCGGCCGTGCTCGGCGGCACGCCGCAGCAGGTCGAGAACGCCGCCGAGATCGGCATGGAGCACAACCTCGGCCTCACTTGCGACCCGGTCGGCGGCATGGTGCAGATTCCGTGCATCGAGCGCAACGCCATGGCATCGGTCAAGGCCGTGAACGCCGCGCGCATGGCGCTACGCGGCAACGGCGCGCATTATGTCTCGCTCGACTCGGTCATCAAGACCATGCGCGAGACCGGCGCCGACATGAAGACGAAGTACAAGGAGACATCGCGCGGCGGGCTCGCGGTGAACATCGTCGAGTGCTGATGTGGCGCGTGTAGTGCCTTACGTTTGAACAGAAAACCGGAGACAGAAAGACATGACCGCGACGATGCAGCCTTCCGATTCACCTTCCACGACAACCGGCGCGCGCCTCATCGTCGAGTCGCTTGTCGCGAACGGCGTCACGCGCGTGTTCTGCGTGCCCGGCGAAAGCTATCTCGCCGTGCTCGACGCGCTCTACGACGTGAACGACCGCATCGAGACCATCGTGTGCCGCCACGAAGCGGGCGCGGCGAACATGGCCGAAGCGGTCGGCAAGCTCACGGGCACGCCCGGCATCGCGTTCGTCACGCGCGGGCCGGGCGCTACACATGCGTCGATCGGCGTGCACACGGCGTTCCAGGATTCGACGCCGATGATCCTGCTGATCGGCCAGGTCGCGCGCGAGCAGATGGACCGTGAGGCTTTCCAGGAGATCGACTATCGCCGCATGTTCGGCCAGATGGCGAAGTGGGTCGCCCAGATCGACGACGCGCGCCGCGTGCCCGAGTACCTGAGCCACGCATTCCATGTCGCGATGTCGGGGCGTCCGGGTCCGGTCGTGCTCGCGCTACCCGAGGACATGCTCAGCGATCCGTTTCCGGCTGCCAATGCGCAGGTCGTCGCGAGCGCCGCGCAGCGCGTGCAGGCCTCGCCTTCGGCCGCGCAGATCGCGCAGTTGCGCACACTGCTCGCGAACGCGAAGAATCCGCTCGTGATCGCAGGCGGTCACGGCTGGACGAGCGCCGCGTGCGCGGACCTGAAGCGCTTCGTCGAGAACTGGCGCCTGCCCGTCGGGCTCGCGTTCCGCTTCCAGGACACGCTCGACAACGATCATCCGAACTACGCGGGCGATGTGGGCCTCGGCGTGAATCCGGCGCTCGCGCAGCGCATCCGCGACGCCGATGTCCTGCTCGCGCTCGGGCCGCGTCTCGGCGAGGCGACGACGGGCGGCTACACGCTCCTCGACATCCCGAAGACGAAGCAGACGCTGATCCACGTTCATCAGGGCGCGGAAGAACTCGGGCGCGTGTATGCCGCCGATCTGCCGATCGTGTCGGGTCTGCCCGAAATCGCGTCGATGCTCGCGGCGCTCGAAGCGCCTGCCGGGTGCGCGTGGGCCGGTTCCGCCGACGCCGCGCATCGCGCGTATCTCGCGTGGCGCGAGCCGCGCCCCATGCCCGGCGATGTTCAGTTGGGCGAAATAATGCAGCAGTTGCGCACGCGCCTGCCCGACGACGCCATCGTATCGAACGGCGCCGGCAACTACGCAACGTGGCTGCATCGGCATTTCGCGTACCGCCGTTTCCGCTCGCAGCTCGCGCCGACGAGCGGCGCGATGGGCTACGGCGTGCCCGCCGCGATCGCCGCGAAATCGCTCTATCCGGCGCGCACCGTGGTCGCGCTGGCGGGCGACGGCTGCTTCATGATGTCGGCGCAGGAGCTTGCCACGGCGATGCAGTACAGGCTCGCCGTCGTGTTCATCGTCGTGAACAACGGACACTACGGCACGATCCGCATGCATCAGGAGCGTCACTATCCGGGGCGCGTGCACGGCACGCAGCTTACGAATCCGGATTTCGTGGCCTTCGCGCACGCGTTCGGCGCGCACGGCGAAGTGGTCGAATCGACGGGGGCGTTCCTGCCCGCGCTCGAACGCGCGCTCGACGCGGGACGTCCCGCGCTGATCGAGATCCGCATCCCCAAGGACGCGAGCACGCCGTCCGCGACGCTCACGCAGATTCGTGACGCGGCGCTCAAGGCGCGTACGTAAGCGCATCGACGCGAGCAAAGAAAAAGCCCTGCGGGAAGATTTCCCTGCAGGGCTTTTTTTCGCAACCTCTTCAGCAGCGTAAGCGGCAGCCGCCGCTCACACCGCAAGGCGCATTACTTGCCGCCCACGCTTTGCAGCGTCGTCCACTTGCCGTCGACGACCTTGTACAGCGTGATGCCGCCGTTCTTCAGGTCGCCCTTCGCGTCGTACGCGAGTTCCTTCGACGTCACGGCCGGCATGTTGGTCTTCGCGAGGTACGGCAGGTACTTCGCCGGATCCGTCGAGTTGGCGGCCTTCATCGCCGCGAACATGGCCATCGCGCCGTCGAATGCGTACGGCGAGTACGTCTGCACGTCTTCGCCGAAACGCTTCTTGTACTTCTCGACGTAGTTCTTGCCGCCGGGCATTTCGTCGAGCGGCAGACCCGCCAGCGATGCCACCGTGCCGTTCGCCGCATCACCCGCGATCTGCAGGAACGTCGGCGTGTGGACCATTTCGCCGCCCATCAGCGGAGCCTTGATGCCGAGCGACTTCATCTGCTTGACCATCGGACCCGCTTGCGAATCCGCGCCGCCGAAATAGATGAGGTCCGGGTTCTGCGCCTTCAGCTTGGTCAGGATCGACTTGAAGTCCACGGCCTTGTCGTTCGTGTACTCGCGGTCGATGATCGTGCCGCCCGCTGCCTTGGCTGCCTTCGCGAACTGGTCGGCGAGGCCCTGGCCGTAGGCCGTGCGGTCGTCGACGACGGCGATCTTCTTCACGCCGAGCGACTTCACCGCGAACGTGCCCGCCACCGAACCTTGCTGCGTGTCCGAGGTCATCATGCGGAAGGTCGTCTTGAAGCCTTGCTGCGTGTACTCAGGCGCCGTCGCCATGGCGATCTGCGGAATGCCCGCGTTCGCGTAAATGCGCGAGGCCGGGATGGTCGTGCCCGAATTGAAGTGGCCGAGCATGCCCTTGATGCCGTCGTCCACGAGCTTCTGCGCGACGGTCGTGCCCGTGCGCGGATCGGCCTGGTCGTCCTGTGCGTCGAGCACGAAGTGAACCGGCTTGCCGCCGATCACCGGTTTCGTCGCGTTCTCTTCCTCGACAGCCAGCGTGATGCCGTTCTGGAAATCCTTGCCGTAGTGCGCCTGCGCGCCCGTCATCGGGCCCGCAAAACCGATCTTCACATCCTCGGCCTGTTGCGCGTGCGCGGTCCCCGCCAGCGACATGGCGGCAACGATCGTTGCGCCTGCCAGCTGCTTCATGGTGTGTTGCATGGCTTCTCCTTGTTACCAGGTATGGATTGGAGCGGCTTGAGCGAGAAGCTTTGCCGCTTCCTTGTCTTGAAACGACCGACAGTATCGCTGTTGCTCAACCAATCGTCATCAAGTTTGCATTGCCGCCCGCAGCGGCCGTGTTCACGCTCACCGAACGCTCCGTGAGGAGACGTTCGAGCGCGTAATCTTCGTCGCCGTTGGCAAGCGCGTGGGCCGCGACGCCCTGCACCGATACGATCGGTCCCGGACGCTTCGCCACTTCTTTTACAAGCGCGAGCAGTTCGTCGCTGTCGCCTTCGAAAAGCACCGCATCGTACTGCGCGTCGCCGCCCTTGTGCACCGCTGCGTGCGCCTTCAGCGACGCCGGCAGCGCGTTCACGAGCGCTTCGCCCGCCGCGCCCGAGAAGAGCGCGCGGTTACCCGTCGCGAGCGTGGCAGCGAACTGCGCGCGCGCGCCGGTCGCCGTCGACGGCACGCACAGGACCGTGCCGCGCGCCGACAGCGTGTACGTATTGCGCTCGCCGGTCGGGCCGGGCAGCACGGCGGTCGCGCCTGCCAGCACGTAGTCGAGGTAGCCGTCGCAGCGGGCCGCAAGCGCCGGTTCGCGCTCGGCGATCAGCCAGTCGCGCAGCGCCGCGAGCGACGATTGCGCCGACTGCGGACGCTCCGCGCTCTCGCCGTTTTCGCCCTGCGGCGCATCGACCACGAGCGACGCCGTGAGCGACTTCGGCAGTCCGGACGGACGCTTCGCAAGCAGACGCGACAGATACAGCGCGCCACCCGCCTTCGGACCGGTGCCCGACAGCCCTTCGCCGCCGAACGGCTGCACGCCCACGACAGCGCCGATCACGTTGCGGTTCACGTAGATGTTGCCCACGTGCGCGCGGCCGACCACGTGCGCGATGGTCTCGTCGATACGCGTGTGGATGCCGAGCGTGAGGCCGTACCCCGTCGCGCCGATCTGTTCGAGCAGACGGTCGAGCTGGCTGCGGCGATAGCGGACCACGTGCAGCACGGGGCCGAACACTTCGCGCTTGAGTTCGTCGATGCTGTCGAGTTCGATCAGCGTCGGCGGCACGAAGGTGCCCTGGGCGCTGCCTTCCGGCATCGGCATCTGCACGACGTTGCGGCCCTTTTCGCGCATCGCGGCAACGTGCGCGTCGATGCCGCGCTTCGCCTCGACGTCGATCACGGGGCCGACGTCGGTCGAAAGACGATCAGGATTGCCAACGGCCAGTTCCTGCATCGCGCCCGTGAGCATTTCGAGCGTGCGACCGGCGACGTCGTCCTGCAGGCACAGCACGCGCAGCGCCGAGCAGCGCTGGCCCGCCGAGTCGAACGCCGATTGCAGCACGTCCGCGACGACCTGCTCCGCGAGCGCCGACGAATCGACGATCATCGCGTTCTGGCCGCCGGTTTCGGCGATCAGCGGAATCGGACGGCCTTCGGAGTCGAGGCGCGCCGAGAGCGTCTTGTTGATGAGGCGCGCGACTTCGGTCGAGCCGGTGAACATGACGGCGCGCGTGCGCGAGTCGGCGACGAGCGCCGCGCCCACGGTTTCGCCGTCGCCGGGCAGCAGTTGCACGGCGCCGGCCGGGACGCCCGCTTCGCGCAGGATGCGCACGGCCTGGGCCGCGATCAGCGGCGTCTGTTCGGCGGGCTTCGCGAGCACCGTGTTGCCGGCCGCGAGCGCGGCGGCCACCTGGCCCATGAAGATCGCGAGCGGGAAGTTCCACGGGCTGATGCAGACCACGGGACCGAGCGGACGATGCGTGTCGTTCGAGAACTCTTCGCGGATCTGCGTCGAGTAGTAGCGCAGGAAGTCGATCGCCTCGCGGATTTCAGACACGGCGTTCGGCAGCGACTTGCCCGCTTCGCGCACGATCAGGCCCATCAGCGTGTGCATCTGCGCTTCGAGCAGGTCGGCGGCGCGCGCGAGGCAATCGGCGCGCGCTTCGACCGGTGTCGCCTGCCAGATCGGCGCGGCGGCCACGGCGTGCGCGAGCGCGGCGCTCACGTGCTCGGGCGTCGCTTCGACCACGGTGCCGACGAGATCGCGATGATCGGCCGGATTGCGCACGTCGCGTGCAACGCCGGCGCCGGTCGCGCTCAGGGGACCCTCGAGCATCGGCTCGGCGCGCCACGGATGATGCGCGCTCGCAAGCAGCGCCGACGACAGCGACGCGAGACGATGTTCGTTCGAGAGATCGAGGCCCATCGAGTTGAGGCGCTCGCCGCCGTAGAGATCGCGCGGCAGCGGGATCTTCGCGTGCGGCGCGCCGGGCGGCACGACCTTCGCGGTATCGTCGACGGGATTCGTGACCAGTTCGCTGACCGGCACGGTTTCATCGGCGATACGGTTCACGAACGACGTGTTCGCGCCGTTTTCGAGCAGACGCCGCACGAGGTACGCGAGCAGCGTCTCATGCGTGCCGACCGGTGCATACACGCGGCACGGACGGTTGAGCTTGCCCGCCGCGAGCGGCCCCGTGACTTCTTCGTACAGCGGCTCGCCCATGCCGTGCAGGCACTGGAACTCGTACTGGCCGGGATAGTAGTTCTGACCCGCGAGGTGATAGATCGCCGAGAGCGTGTACGCGTTGTGCGTCGCGAATTGCGGGTACACGGCGTCGGGGGCGCCGAGCAGTTTCTTCGCGCATGCGAGGTACGAGACGTCGGTGTAGATCTTGCGCGTATAGACCGGATAGCCTTCGAGACCATCGACCTGGGCGCGCTTGATTTCGCTATCCCAGTACGCGCCCTTCACGAGGCGGACCATGATGCGGTGACGGCTGCGGCGCGCGAGATCGACGATGTAGTCGATCACGAACGGGCAGCGCTTCTGGTACGCCTGCACCACGAAGCCGATACCGTTCCAGCCCTGCAGTTCCGGATCGAAGCACAGCGCTTCGAGCAGGTCGAGCGAGAGTTCGAGACGGTCGGCTTCTTCGGCATCGATGTTCAGGCCGATGTCGTAGTGGCGCGCGAGCGCGGCGAGCGAGCGCACGCGCGGCAGCAGCTCGTTCATCGTGCGCTCCTGCTGCGCGCGCGAATAGCGCGCATGCAGTGCCGAGAGCTTGATCGAAATGCCGGGGCCTTCGTAGATGCCGCGGCCGCCCGCGGCCTTACCGATCGCGTGGATCGCCTGCTCGTAGGACGCGTAGTAGCGCTGGGCGTCGGCTTCGGTCGTGGCCGCTTCGCCGAGCATGTCGTACGAGTAGCGGAAGCCGCGCGCCTCGAACTTGCGGCTGTTCGCGAGCGCTTCGGAAATGTTCTCGCCCGTGACGAACTGCTCGCCCATCAGGCGCATCGCCATGTCGACGCCCTTGCGGATCAGCGGCTCGCCGCCCTTGCCGATCAGACGCGTGAGCGCCGACGACAGCCCCGTTTCGCTGTTCGTCGTGACGAGCTTGCCCGTGATCATCAGACCCCAGGTGGCCGCGTTCACGAACAGTGACGGCGCGTGGCCGACGTGCGATTTCCAGTCGCCCTTGCTGATCTTGTCGCGAATCAGCGCGTCGCGCGTGGCGCGATCGGGAATGCGCAGCAGCGCCTCGGCGAGGCACATCAGCGCGACGCCTTCCTGGCTCGACAGCGAGAACTCGTGGATCAGGCCCTCGACGCCGCCGCCGGTGCCCTTGGCGCGCAGCGTCTCGACGAGACGCGTGGCGAGCTTCGTGACTTCGCCCGTGAGGTTGGCGGACAGGCGCGCCTCGCCGATCAGGAACGGCACGCACTCGGGCTCGGGGCGGCGGTACGCGGCCGTGATCGCCGCGCGCAGCACCGACTGCGGCTGCACGTTCTGCGCGAATTCGAGGAACGGGTGCGACGCGGCTTCGTCTTCGGCTTCGGTGGTGGCGCCGTCGGTCAGATCGGTCGTGCCAATGTGGCCCGTCAATTCGGCGGGCAACTGGCCATGTTCGATTTTTTCGAGATACGCGAAGATCGCCTGCTTGATGAGCCAGTGCGGCGTACGTTCGAGGCGGGCGGCGGCATCTTTCAGCCGGGAGCGGAGGAGGTCGTCGACTTTGACGCCAAGTGTGGTGCTAGCCATGATTCCTTCGTTTGCCGGGCAAACCGCGCCGGCGAAAGACTAAAAAGTTGGCGCATCCTAACTGTTCAATTAAAAAGGTGCAACCATCTCGATGCCATGGTTGCACCCCGAGCTAAGCCTTGCGGCGCCTGGGATTGCGGCCGATGCCCGTCAGTCGGGCGTGACCGGTTGCGGTCGGTGTTTTCCCTGGCCGAAAGTTTTTTTGACAACCCTCATTGAATCCGGCTTCGCGCCGTTATACCGGCAAGAATGAAACGTTTGGCATGACGGAGCGAACGGGGGCCGGGAAATGGAAAAATTCATGGTGGTGGCGGGAATCTGGAGCATGTGTGCGCTCTGCGCGGTGCTCTTCATCCGCGGTGCGACGATGCCCGCGGCGCGGCGCGTGACGCCAGAAGAAGATATGCGGCGCGCGGGCGCCGACGGCTCGGCGCGGTGAACCACCGGCCGCCCGGACTCCGGCCGGCCTAGATATCGAGCGGATCGACTTCGAGATTCCACCGCAGCACGCCGCGCAAGGCGCGCAGCGCTGGCTGCCACGCGCGCAACGTCGCCTGGAGCGCGGCGCGCGACTGGCTTTCCACGAGCAGTTGCGCTCGATGGACGTTCATCACCTTCACGATCGTCAGCGGCACGGCGTCGTAGGCCGTTACGCGCCCGGCCGCGGGGATCGCCGGCAGTGCCCCGGCCGCTTGCGCAAGAAACGCTAGCGCCGCTTCCAGCGTGCGCCCTTCGGCGCGCAGCAACGCCTGATAGACGAACGGCGGCAGATGCGCGTCGCGGCGCTCGGCCAGTTGCGCGTTCGCGAAGCCCACGTAGTCGTGACGCGCCAGCGCGTGATAGAGCGCATGCCGCGGATAGCGCGTCTGCACGAGCACCTCGCCCGGCAGACCGGCGCGGCCCGCGCGGCCGCTTACCTGCATCAGTTGGGCGAAAAGCCGCTCGCTCGCGCGGAAGTCGTGCGAGAAAAGCGCGTTATCGGCGTTCATTACACCCACGAGCGACACGCGCTGGAAGTCGTGTCCCTTCGCGATCATCTGCGTGCCGACCAGGATATCGACGTCGCCCGCATGCACATCCGAAAAGAGCGCCTGCGCGCTACCCTTGCGGCGCGTGCTGTCGGCGTCGATGCGCAGTACGCGCGCGCCCGGCACCGCGCTTACGAGTGCTTCCTCGATGCGCTGCGTGCCGCGCCCCATCGGCGCGATATCAACGTTGCCGCAGTCGGGGCACGAACGCGGAATCCGCGATTCCCAGCCGCAGTGGTGGCAGCGCAGCGCACGCTCGGGTTTGTGCAGTACGACGTAGGCGCTACAGCGCGGACACCCCGCGACCCAGCCGCAGGCGTCGCACGAAAGCACGGGCGCGTAACCGCGCCGGTTCAGGAACACGAGACTCTGCTCGCCGCGTTCGAGGCGCGCCTTCATCGCCGCGACGAGCGGCCCCGACAGCCCCTCAAACGATGCACGGCCGCGCCGCCGCTCCTCTTCGAGATCGATCAGCCTGACAGCGGGCAGCGCCGAATCGGCGACGGCGCGCCGCGAGAGCGTGAGGCGCGTATAGCGGCCCTGCTCGGCCTGCCACCAGCTTTCGAGCGACGGCGTCGCCGAGCCGAGCACGACCGGCACGCCAAGCTGCTTCGCCCGCCACACGGCGAGATCTCGCGCGGAATAGCGCAGCCCTTCCTGCTGCTTGTAGGCGGGATCGTGCTCCTCGTCGACGACGAGCATTGCAAGGCGCGGCAGCGAAGCGAGCACGGCCAGACGCGTACCGAGCACGATGCGCGCACGGCCGGTGTGCGCCGCGAGCCAGTTGCGCGCACGTTCGCCTTCCGCGAGCCCGCTATGGAGCGTGACAATCGCATCGTCGGCGAGCGTGGCTGAGAAGCGCGTGCGGAAAGCCGCCTCGAACTGCGGCGTCAGGTTGATTTCGGGGACGAGGACGAGCGCCTGGGCATCCGGCTCGCGTTCGAGCAGCGCCGCCAGCGCGCGCAGATAGATCTCGGTCTTGCCGCTGCCGGTCACGCCGTGCAGCAGGAACGGCGCGAAGCCACGGGCGGCGCGGATCGCGTCGACGGCGACCGTCTGCTCGTCGCTGAGCGTCGGCACCGGCGCCGCTTCAGCACCCGTTGTTGCGGGCGTCGCGGCCACGTGCGCCGCGCCGAACTCCACGCGCTCGTATTCGACCCAACCCGCCTCGCGCCAGCTTTCCAGCGTGGGCGCGTCCTTCGGGTGCAGCGCTTTGGCATCGGCGAGATCGAGTTCGCCGGCTTGCACCAGCGCCTCCGCCAGCCGGCGCAGCGCCTGCGCGCGGGCAGGCAGCGCCTCGGGCAGCGCCTCGCGCCCCACCGGCAGCATACGGTAGCGCTCGTCGGGCGCGAGCAGCCGGCTCCAGCGGGACGGGTCGCGCAGCGCCTGCGGCAGCGCGGGCAGCGCCACTTCGCCGAGACCGCGCTGATAGTAATCGGCGGCGAATACGGCAAGCGCCAGCCATTGCGCGGAGAGCGGGGGACACGACGCGCACACGACGCTCACGTCGCGGAGCTTGTCGGCCGGAACCTCGCTGTGAGGACTCACTTCGCAGACGAGCCCTACCACATCACGCCGGCCGAACGGCACGCGCACAAGCATGCCGGGTTGCGGAGCAGGCGCGCTGGCCGGGTAGCGGTAGTCGTAGAGCGTCGATAGCGGATGGTCGAGCGCCACGCGCACGAACCCCGCCGTCACGGGTTTCTCCTGGTCGCGGTCTGTACGCTGGAGCACAGACGGACCAACTTAAAGTAAAACTTTATATTTCTCGCTAAGTTTTGGATTCGGCAGAACAATCGCGCCCCCGATCCTGCGCCTGTGGATAACTTTGTTGAGAACTCACCGCCCGCTGGCCGCGAGCGCCGCCGCATGGCCGCCGTGCCGGAAATCGCACCACACGCCATGGAGCGCCGAAAGCCTTGTCTGTCAAGGGTCCGAATGATCGTACGCGGACCTGGATACCCCGCTACGGCAATTTTTCCCTCTTGCGCGCCGCAACGTGGCAAGTGTGTATAAGTCAAGTCTTGACTTCTCCGAAAGGGCCACCGGCGGGCCATTTCGGCCCACCCGTCCGCCGACCTTCGGAGCGCGGCGCATTGCGTCGCAACAAAACCCGCGTCAGACGCCGGCGTGAATCGACCGGCTATGGCGGTGAACTTCGTCGACTAGTTCGGCAACGTTTTCCGGCGGCGTGAACTGCGAAATGCCGTGTCCGAGGTTGAACACATGCCCGGGATGGGCGCCGAAACTGTCGAGCACCGCGCGCGCTTCGGTACGAATCGCCGCGGGCGACGCGAACAGCACCGTCGGATCCAGATTGCCCTGCAGCGCCACACGATCGCCGACGCGCTCGCGCGCACGACCAAGATTCACCGTCCAGTCGAGACCGACCGCGTCGACGCCCGTCGCGGCAATCTCGTCGAGCCAGAGCCCGCCGCCCTTCGTGAACGTGATGACCGGCACGCGCCGGCCCTCGTGCTCGCGCTTGAGCTTTGCTGTGACCTGCGCGATGTACTGGAGCGAGAAGCGCTGATAGGCGCCGTCCGCGAGCGCGCCGCCCCACGTGTCGAAGATCATGACGGCCTGAGCGCCTGCTTCGATCTGCGCGTTCAGATAGGCGGCGACGGCCTGCGCGTTCACGTCGAGGATGCGCTGCATCAGGTCCGGCCGCGCGTACAGCATCGACTTCACGGTGCGGAAGTCGTCCGAGCCGCCGCCTTCGACCATGTAACACGCGAGCGTCCACGGGCTGCCCGAAAAGCCGATCAGCGGCACGCGCTGCTGGCCTTGCGCGTCGGTCAGCGCGCGGCGGATTTCGCGCACGGCGTCCGTGACGTAGCCGAGCGTCTCGCCGATGTCCGGCACCGCGAGCTTCGCGACATCGGCTTCGGTTCGCACAGGGTGCGCGAACTTCGGGCCTTCGCCGGCCTGGAAGTCGAGGCCGAGGCCCATCGCGTCCGGAATCGTGAGGATGTCCGAGAACAGGATGGCCGCGTCGAGCGGATAACGATCGAGCGGCTGCAGCGTGACTTCGGTCGCGTAATCCGGGTTCTTCGCGAGGCCGAGGAAGCTGCCCGCGCGGCTGCGCGTGGCGTTGTACTCCGGCAGATAACGCCCGGCCTGGCGCATGAGCCAGATCGGCGTGTATTCGGTCGGCTGACGCAGCAACGCGCGCAGGAAAGTGTCGTTCAGAAGAGTGTGAGCCACGAGCGGGGAGCGCCGGCAAGGCGCGTCAAGATTCAGGAGCGAGCCGCCATTTTACCGGAGCCGCCGCCGGCTCACGGCGTGACGAACGGCGCAGGCGCCACACAACCGGCGCACGAGCTGTGCACAACCCGCGCACAAGCAGCGCACGAGCGCCACCAGGTCAGCCGCGGCTTAACCGTGACGTGCACGCGGGCTATCATCAATGGCCGTTCCAAACGATTACATCAAACAACCACAATCTGGAGGAGACACCATGAGGAAAGCGGCCATCGTGCGCGTTATCGCAATGGGCGCCGTGCTGGGCGCGGCGGCATTCGCACAACCCGCGTTCGCGCAGAGCGCGGCGGCAACGCCCTCGCGACTCGACGAAGTGATCGCGCGCGGCACGCTGCGTGTCTGCACGACGGGCGACTACAAACCTTACTCGTTCTATCGCGCGGACGGCACGTTCGAGGGTATCGACATCGATATGACCGAGTCGCTCGCGAAGTCGCTCGGCGTGAAGGCGGAGTTTGTGAAGACGACATGGTCGAACCTCATGACCGACTTCCTCGCGAAATGCGACGTGGCGGTGGGTGGCGTGTCGACTTTGCTCGAGCGCCAGAAGCACGCGTTCTTCACGGAGGCGTATCAGGTGGACGGCAAGACGCCGATCGTGCGTTGCGAAGACGTCGCCAGGTATCAGACGCTTGCGCAGATCGACCAGCCGTCGACGCGCGTGATCGTGAATCCGGGCGGTACGAACGAACGCTTTGCGCGGCAGTTTCTCCCGCACGCAAGCCTCACGGTGTATCCGGACAACGTGACGGTGTTCAAGCAGATCCTCGCCGATAAGGCCGATGTGATGGTCACCGATGCCTCTGAAACGCTGCTCCAGCAAAAGCTGAATCCGGGCCTGTGCTCCGTGCATCCAGACAAGCCGTTCCAGTACGGCGAGAAAGCGTGGATGGTGCCGCGCGGCGACGTCGTGTTCCAGCAATACGTGAATCAGTGGTTGCATCTGCTGCGAGCGAGCGGCGACTATCAGGCGATCTCGGACAAGTGGCTCAAGTGAGAGTCATTGTGTCTTTCTGTTTGCGTCGTGGGCGTTGAACGAATCGCACGTAGAGCAGCGTTGAGTTGAAAGCGGCGATTCCAGCGCATAACAAATCGGAAGCGCTGCTTGATCGAAAGCGGACGGCATTGAATGCCGTCCGTAAGCCCGAACGCAATTAGCGCTTTGTGCTGACGAATGCGCGTGAATGTCCGCACGACGGGCATTCGTTCATGCATCGCGGATTGATCTGGCGAGTCAATTATTCGCCTGTCTGTACGCGGGCAAATACACCGGTAAAAGTGACTTCGACGAAATGCTCAGGATGGCAAAAAATCCCTCAGAGCCTTATCTGGCGGGCGTTACAACCTGAAACACTTTGTTACCGCGAAGATTTATTAATTCGCCCACAATGCCTTCAACGGTTTCAACACGGATGTGGTCAGGTGTGAGTGTGGCGAACACGAATCACCAACTGGTCGGCTTCATGCCGAAGCTCTTTCAAGGGGCATCTCTGCTGGAGCCGTGACCGGTGCGTGCTGCACGTTCTACAGCCGGCTCCTCTTTTGGTCTCCTCGCGCTAACCCCGTAGCGTGTGGTTTTTAGCGGGCTCCAGGCCCGCTTTTTTTTCGCCTGCGTTTTTTGATGGGTTTTAAGTTCACCCATCTCATCGGCTTCACAATCCTTCGTTTTCCCGAACATCGTGGCGTATCGCCCGCGGCGCATTTGCATGCCGCCGCGGGCTGACTCGCTCAGGCCGTCTTCTGCTCGTCGATTTTCAGTTCGTCGACCATGCGCGCCCTCATCACGAACTTCTGCGCCTTACCCGTCACGGTCATCGGGAGTTCGTCCACAAACCGGATGTACTTCGGGATCTTGTAGTGCGCAATCTGCCCCTGGCAGAACGCCTGGATATCCTCCGCACTCGCCTGCTCGCCAGGACGCAGCACGATCCACGCACACACCTCTTCGCCGTATTTCGCGTCGGGCACGCCGAACACCTGCACCGACTGCACCTTCGGATGCCGGAACAGGAATTCCTCGATTTCGCGCGGATAGACGTTCTCGCCGCCGCGAATCAGCATGTCCTTGAGACGGCCGACGATGTTGCAGTAGCCTTGCGCGTCGATCGTCGCGAGATCGCCCGTGTGCATCCAGCCATCCACGATCGCCTCGGCCGTCCTGGCCTCATCGCCCCAGTAGCCGCGCATCACCGAATAGCCCTTCGTGCACAACTCGCCCGTCTCGCCGACCGGCACGATGTTGCCGAGCGGATCGACGATCTTCACCTCCAGGTGGGGCTGGATACGCCCCACCGTAGTCGTGCGCTTGTCGAGCGGATCGGTCGTCGAACTCTGGAACGACACCGGGCTCGTCTCCGTCATGCCGTAGGCAATCGTGATTTCCGCAAGATGCATCTTCGACACCACACGCTTCATTGTCTCGATCGGACAAGGCGAGCCCGCCATGATGCCGGTGCGCAGGCGGGTCAGGTCGAAGCGCCCGAAATCGGGGTGATCGAGTTCGGCGATGAACATCGTCGGCACGCCGTGCAGCGCGGTACAACCTTCCTCCGATACCGCTTCGAGCGTCGCACGCGGATCGAACGCCTCACCCGGGAACACCATGTTCGCGCCCACCGACACGCACGCGAGCACCGCGAGCACCATGCCGAAGCAGTGATACAGCGGCACCGGAATGCAAAGCGAATCCTCTTCGGTAAGCCGCATCGCCATGGCAATGAAGCGCCCGTTGTTGACGACATTGCGGTGCGTGAGCGTCGCGCCCTTCGGATTGCCCGTCGTGCCGCTCGTGAACTGGATGTTGATCGGATCGTCGGCGGAAAGCGCCGCATCGACGGCGTCCAGTTCCGCGCTGCCCATCTGCTCGATCCGCTCGCGGCCCAACTCCACCACTTCGCTGAAATTGAGCATGCCGGACGTGTCGGTGTCGCACATGCGGATTACGGCGCGCAGGTCCGGCAGGCGTGCGGCGTGCAGATCGCCCGGCGTGGCGCTCGCCAGTTCGGGCGCGAGCGTCTGCAGCATTTCGAGATATTTCGTGGTCTTGAAGCTCTCGGCCGCGACGATTGCCTTGCAGCCTACCTTGTTCAGCGCGTATTCGAGCTCGGCGAGGCGATAGGCGGGGTTGATGTTGACGAGCACGACACCGATGCGCGCCGTGGCGAACTGTGTAAGCAGCCACTCCACTCGATTCGGCGACCAGATGCCGACCCGGTCGCCCGCCGTGATGCCAAGCGCGAGAAAACCGGCGGCGAGCACGTCGACTTCTTCGACGAATTGCCGCCATGTCCATCGGATGCCCTGCTCGCGGAACACGACGGCTGGCCGGTCGGGAAACCGCCGAGCGGTTTCGAGCAGGAACGCGCTGATGGTCGCGTTGCTGAGTGGCGTGCCGGTCGTGCCGCGCACGTAGGAAAGCCCGTCGTTCGGCGCGATGAGCGCTTCGCGAGCACCTGCTGCGTCGATTGCCATGATGGCTGTCTCCCCCGGGAATCTCAGTCCCGAATGAAAAGTATTTGAAATCGATTTTGCCACCGCCCGAACCCGCGACGGCATCAAGTTTTACCCGCAACGCAGGTCGAGGCCGCCGGCGACGTCTTCGGCAGGCACGAAGGAGTGATTTCGCATTACCTTTCCGTAAACGTCAAGTGCTTGCCGCAACTTTCTGTCTCGAATTTCGGCATCGCGCATCAAGTCATGCGTAAGCGCACGCAAAAGCGCACACACAAAAGCATGCGCGCAAAAAGAAAAAGGCTCCCGAGGGGAGCCCTTTTCCGTTCGCACTCTGCGACGCGCGCGCCGCATACGCAACATGCTTAATGCTGGTTCATCTTGCGCAGGCGCTGGATCGCCGCGAGTTGCGCGACTGCGTAGGCGAGTTCCGCCTGCGCCGTTGCGTACTCGAGGTTCGAGCCGGCGTTCTGCAGTGCCTCTTCGGCGCGCTTGCGCGCCTCGGCGGCCTTCGCTTCGTCGAGGTCCTTGCCGCGGATCGCGGTGTCGGCGAGCACCGTCACGGCGCCCGGCTGCACTTCGAGAATGCCGCCGGCGACGAACACGAACTCTTCCTCGCCGTCTTGCCCGACGATACGCACCGCACCCGGACGGATCCGCGTGATGAGCGGCGTGTGACCCGGCAGGATGCCCAGCTCGCCCGCCTCGCCCGGAAGCGCGACGAACTTCGCCTGGCCGTCGAAGATGCTCTCTTCGGCGCTGACGACGTCTACCTTGATGGTTGCTGCCATAGTATCGGCTCCTGTGTCGATCGGAGTTAGCGCTTTAGCGCTTACTCCGATCCCATGCATGGCTCGATCGAAGTCAGTACTTCAGCACTGGCTCCGATCCCATTCACAGCCGGTTGAGTGGATTGCGGCGGCGTAGCGCCTCACGGATGAAGCGCCGCGCCTGCCTGCGACTCAACCGTTACTGGATCTTCTTGGCCTTTTCGAAGGCTTCGTCGATCGTGCCGACCATGTAGAACGCCTGCTCCGGCAGGTGATCGCATTCACCGTCGACGATCATCTTGAAGCCACGGATCGTTTCCTTCAGCGGCACGTACTTGCCCGGCGAGCCCGTGAAGACTTCCGCGACGTGGAACGGCTGCGACAGGAAACGCTGGATCTTGCGTGCGCGGGCGACCGACAGCTTGTCTTCCGGCGACAGTTCGTCCATGCCCAGAATCGCGATGATGTCGCGCAGTTCCTTGTAGCGCTGCAGCGTTTGCTGGACGCCACGCGTGATCGAGTAGTGCTCTTCGCCGATGACGTTCGGGTCGATCTGGCGCGAGGTCGAGTCGAGCGGGTCGACTGCGGGGTAGATACCCAGCGAGGCGATGTCACGCGACAGCACGACGGTTGCGTCCAGGTGGCCGAAGGTCGTGGCCGGCGACGGGTCGGTCAAGTCGTCCGCAGGGACGTACACGGCCTGAACCGACGTAATCGAGCCGGTCTTGGTCGACGTGATGCGTTCCTGCAGCTTGCCCATTTCTTCAGCCAGCGTCGGCTGATAGCCCACGGCCGACGGCATACGGCCGAGCAGTGCCGACACTTCGGTACCGGCCAGCGTGAAACGGTAGATGTTGTCGACGAAGAACAGCACGTCGAGACCTTCGTCACGGAAGTGCTCGGCCATCGTCAGGCCGGTCAGCGCGACGCGCAGACGGTTGCCCGGCGGCTCGTTCATCTGGCCGTACACCAGCGCGACCTTGTCGAGAACGTTCGAGTCCTTCATTTCATGGTAGAAGTCGTTGCCCTCACGGGTACGCTCGCCCACGCCCGCGAACACGGAGTAACCGCCGTGCTCCTTCGCGATGTTGTTGATCAGCTCCATCATGTTGACGGTCTTGCCGACGCCAGCACCGCCGAACAGGCCGACCTTGCCGCCCTTTGCGAACGGGCAGATCAGGTCGATAACCTTGATGCCGGTTTCGAGCAGTTCCGTCGACGGCGACAGTTCGTCGAACGCCGGAGCCTTCTGGTGAATCGAGCGCTTGCGCTCGCTGACGATCGGACCCGCTTCGTCGATCGGGCGGCCCAGCACGTCCATGATGCGGCCGAGCGTCGGCTTGCCGACCGGCACGCTGATGGGGTTGCCCGTGTTCTTGACCACGAGGCCGCGGCGCAGACCGTCCGACGCACCCAGACAGATGGTACGGACCACGCCGTCACCGAGCTGCTGCTGCACTTCGAGGGTCAGTTCCGACCCGTCGAGAATCAGCGCGTCGTAGATCTTCGGCATGTGCTCACGCGGGAATTCCACGTCGATCACCGCGCCGATGCACTGTACGATCTTGCCTTCTACCAAAGCAGTTGTACTCATCGATTTTCCTTTAGATACCTGAATTCTTCACTCGGCCACCGATGCACGGCGGCGCGGTTTCGCGTTCGGCTTGTGCCCGGTCAGACCGCTGCGGCGCCGCCGACGATCTCCGAAAGTTCCTTCGTAATCGCGGCCTGGCGGCTCTTGTTGTACGAGAGCTGCAGTTCGTTGATGACCGTCTTCGCGTTGTCCGACGCGGCCTTCATCGCGACCATCCGTGCCGACTGCTCCGACGCCATATTCTCCGCGACGGCCTGATAGACCAGCGCTTCGACATAGCGGACCAGCAGCTCGTCCACGACGGTCTGCGCATCCGGCTCGTAGATGTAGTCCCACGCGGACTTCGGCGTCGCGCCGTCGTCGTTGCTTTCAAGGCGCTCGTTCGACAGCGGCAGCAGCTGCTCGATCACCGGCTCCTGCTTCATCGTGTTGACGAAGCGCGTGTACGCGAGGTACACGGCCGAGAGCTTGCCCTCGGAGTACTGGTCGAGCTGAACCTTCACCGCGCCGATCAGCTTTTCGAGGTGCGGCGTATCGCCGAGCTGCACGACGTTCGAGACGACTTTCGCACGCAGACGATTCAGGAAGCCGAGGCCCTTGCTGCCGATGGCCGTCGCTTCGACCGTCTTGCCAGCGCCTTCGAAATCCTTGAACTTCTGCAGCGTCGCACGCAGCACGTTGGTGTTCATGCCGCCGCACAGACCCTTGTCGGTCGTGACGAGAATGATGCCGGCCACCTTCGCATCGTTGTTTTCCGTCATGAACGGATGACGATACTCCGGGTTCGCACGGCTCATGTGCGCAGCGATGTCGCGGACCTTGTCGGCATACGGGCGGGCGGCGCGCATGCGCTCCTGGGCGCGGCGCATCTTCGATGCCGCGACCATTTCCATCGCCTTGGTGATCTTGCGCGTGTTTTGCACGCTCTTGATCTTGCCGCGAATTTCCTTCATTCCAGCCATTGCTTGCTCCTTGATCGAAGCGAGGCGGGCGCCTCACTCACTGCATCCCGCCTTGCCCCAATGTCCGTTTATCGTTGGATGATTCCCGGATGGATCAGTATGCGCCGGACTTCTTGAAGTCCTTGAGAGCCGCGTGGAGCGCGTTCTCGTCGTCCTTCGACAGGTCCTTCAAGTCCTCGATACGCTTCACGAGGTCCGCGTGGCTCGTCTTCAGGTATTCGCGCAGGCCCTTCTCGAACGGCAGGACGTCCTTCACTTCGAGGTCGTCGAGGTAGCCGTTGTTCGCCGAGAACAGCGCGACGGCCAGTTCCCACACCTGCAGCGGCTGATACTGCGGCTGCTTGAGCAGTTCCGTCACGCGGCGGCCGCGCTCGAGCTGCTTGCGGGTCGCTTCGTCGAGGTCCGATGCGAACTGCGCGAACGCTGCGAGCTCACGATACTGTGCGAGGTCGGTACGGATACCGCCCGACAGCTTCTTCACGACCTTGGTCTGTGCCGCGCCACCCACACGCGACACCGACACGCCGGCGTTAATAGCCGGACGGATACCCGCGTTGAAGAGATCGGTCTCCAGGAAGATCTGGCCGTCGGTAATCGAGATCACGTTCGTCGGAACGAATGCCGTGACGTCGCCCGCTTGCGTTTCGATGACCGGCAGTGCCGTCAGCGAACCGCTCTTGCCCTTCACTTCGCCGTTCGTGAACTTCTCGACGTACTCTTCCGAGACGCGAGCCGCACGCTCGAGCAGACGCGAGTGCAGATAGAACACGTCGCCGGGATATGCTTCACGGCCCGGCGGGCGGCGCAGCAGCAGCGAGATCTGACGATAGGCCCAGGCTTGCTTGGTCAAGTCGTCATAAATGATCAGCGCGTCCTGGCCGCGGTCGCGGAAGTATTCGCCCATCGTGCAGCCGGCGTACGGTGCCAGATACTGCATCGCGGCCGATTCCGAAGCCGAGGCGGCGACGACGATCGTGTATTCGAGCGCGCCCGTTTCTTCGAGCTTGCGCACCACGTTCATGATCGACGAAGCCTTCTGGCCGATCGCGACGTAGATACAGATGAGGTCCTTGCCCTTCTGGTTGATGATCGCGTCGACGGCCACGGCGGTCTTGCCGCACTGACGGTCGCCGATGATCAGCTCGCGCTGGCCGCGGCCGATCGGCACCATCGCGTCGATCGACTTCAGACCGGTTTGCACCGGCTGCGACACCGACTTACGCCAGATCACGCCCGGGGCGATCTTTTCGATCGCGTCGGTCATCTTCGCGTTGACCGGACCCTTGCCGTCGATCGGGTTGCCGAGCGCGTCGACCACGCGGCCGACCAGTTCCGGACCGACCGGAACTTCGAGAATGCGGCCCGTCGTCTTGACGATGTCGCCTTCCGAGATGTGCTCGTACTCACCCAGAATCACCGCGCCGACCGAGTCGCGCTCGAGGTTCAGCGCGAGGCCAAAGGTGTTGCCCGGGAATTCGAGCATTTCGCCCTGCATCACGTTCGACAGGCCGTGGATACGCACGATACCGTCGGTCACGGAGATCACGGTGCCCTGGTTGCGAACGTCTGCGCTCGCTTCAAGGCCCTGGATCCGGCTCTTGATCAGCTCGCTGATCTCAGAGGGATTGAGTTGCATTATTCGCTCCTGATGTTCAATTCTGTTGCGTGCCAGCTGCCGCGCCGGTGAAGGCGCTCAGGCGGACAAAGCCGCCTGCATGCTGGCGAGTCGCGCACGGACCGAGGTATCGAGCACTTCGTCGCCGACCGTGACGCGCACGCCGCCAATCAGCGACTTGTCGACTTCAACGGTAGGCTTCAGCTTGCGTTTGAACTTGTGTTCGAGGCTGGCGACGAGGTCGTTCAACTGGGCGCCTTCGAGCGGGAACGCGCTGACGATCAGTGCATCGGCTGCGCCTTCTTTCGCGTTCTTGAGCGCTTCGAACTGTTCGCTGATTTCCGGCAGCAGTTCGAGGCGACGGTTCACGATCAGCATATGAACGAAGTTCTTTGCCTCGGCGCTGGCCTTCAGCGGTGACTGCGCCGCCGACAGCAGCAGGTCGGCGACCTGTTCGTGGCTCACTTTCGGGCTCGAGGCGACCGACAGCACGTCGGGCAAGGCCGCAACCTGCGCCAGCTCCGCGACGAGCGTGGACCAGGCGGCGAGCTCACCAGCTTCGGCCACGCCAAACAGCGCTTCTGCGTACGGGCGGGCGATGGTTGCAAGTTCGGCCATGATCAGAGCTCGGCTTTCAGTTGATTCAGCAGGTCGGCGTGCGCCGTCTGGTCGACTTCGCGCTTCAGGATCTGCTCGGCGCCCTGGACGGCGAGTGCGGCGACCTGGCCACGCAGTGCTTCGCGTGCCTTGACGACCTGCTGCTCGGCGTCGGCCTTCGCCTGGGCGACGATGCGCGCCGCTTCCGTGTGTGCCTGAGCCTTGATTTCTTCGGCGAGCACCTGCGCACGCTTCTCGGCTTCGGCGACACGGTGCTGACCCTCATTGCGGGCCTGCGTCAGTTCTTCACCGACGCGCTTGTGCGCCGCTTCGAGTTCCGTCTTGCCCTTTTCGGCGGCTGCGAGGCCGTCAGCGATCTTCTTTGAGCGCTCGTCGAGGGCGTTGATCAACGGCGGCCACACGAACTTCATCGTGAACCACGCGAGGATCAGGAACACGACCATTTGCGCAAACAGGGTTGCGTTTAGATTCACGGTGTTTCCTTAATCGTTGCTATTCCGGGGAATTGAAACGGCAAGGCGCTCATCGGTTGTGAAACTCGATCAGCGCCTCGTCACCCGTTCCGCCATGCGCCACGACTATCGTTATAGGTCAGGCGCAATCTTCCGGGGAACTTAGCCCGCGAGCTTCGAGAGCAGCGGGTTGGCGAACGCGAACAGCATTGCAACACCCACGCCAATCAGGAACGCCGCATCGATCAGACCGGCCAGCAGGAACATCTTCGTTTGCAGCGGGTTCATCAGCTCAGGCTGACGTGCGCAGGCTTCGATGTACTTGCCACCCATCAGGCCGATACCGATACAGGCGCCGATAGCACCCAGGCCGATGATGATGCCGATACCGATAGCGGTGAAACCCTGGATGTTGGCGATGAAAGCTTGCATGATCACTCCTTTGTGAGATTTTCTGGAACTGGGGATTTAAAACTGCAATTCTTGAGTTCGACCGCCGCCTTAGTGGCTGTCGTGTGCCTGGCCGATGTACACCAGCGTCAGCATCATGAAAATGAACGCCTGCAGCAGAACGATCAGGATGTGGAAGACCGCCCAGACGCTGCCCGCAATCACGTGGCCGATGAAGCCAAGCACCGTCGAGTCCGCGCCGAAGCTCCACAGACTGCCCAGCAGGGCGATCAGCAGGAACAGGAGTTCGCCCGCATACATGTTGCCGAACAACCGCAGGGCAAGCGAAACCGTCTTCGCGACGTACTCGATGATGTTGAGTGCAAGGTTCGGGATCCACAGCACCGGATGCGCGCCGAACGGGGCAGAGATCAGCTCGTGCACGAAGCCGCCTGCGCCTTTGATCTTGAGGCTGTAGAAAATCGTCAGGAAGAACACGCCGAGCGAGATGCCGAACGTGCCGTTGAGGTCGGCGGTCGGGACGATGCGCTGGTGCGGCAGCACTTCCGACAGACCCAGCCAGCCGATCACGCGGGTCGGCAGGTCGACGGGGATGAAGTCGAGCGAGTTCATCAGCGCGACCCAGACGAACACGGTCAGCGCGAGCGGAGCGATGAAAGTACGGTTGCCGTGGATGATGGACTTCGACTGGTCTTCGACCATCTCGACCAGCATCTCGACGGCGCACTGGAAGCGGCCGGGCACGCCCGACGTCGCCTTTCGCGCGGCGCCATACAACACAAGGATGGTCACCAGGCCGCACAGAATCGACCAGAACAGCGTGTCGATGTTCCAGACGTGAAAATCGACGATCGAGGTCTGATGCGAGGTGGAAAAATTCTGCAAGTGGTGCGCGATGTACTCGGACGGATCCAGAGCGCGTGTTCCTTCGCTAGCTGCCATATCGTTAAAACCACCCAAATTGTCGAAAATCGTTTCAGGGCGTCCCCGCCGCAATGCTGTATTGCGGGAACATGCCACCTCGGGATCGAGTCGAACCCGCACGTCAGCTGTTTGCTTGCCGCTTTCCGGCCCGGCGCCCGCAGTGCGGCGCCTCGGTCAGAACACAATCAGCGGCAGGTCAGCGCCATGCGAGCGCGATCCAGTACGTCTTGAGTGCGATCAGGTACGTGACGAGCAGCGGAATCCACTGCACATCGTGATACCGGAACGCGATGACGACGAACATCGCAATCGTCGCCCCCATCTTGAAAGCCTCGCCGAGCATCCAGTTCAGCACGGTGCCGGCTCTGCTGAGTTGCTTGAGACGCGCGGCGAACAGCGCGCCCGGCAACCAGCAGATCGCTCCCCCCAGGAACGCGGATAGCGCAGCAGCGCCCGGCGGCTTGTAGAACAGCCACCACACCAGCGTTGCGACCAGGGACAAAACCAATTGCGCCGCCACGACCCGAAAAGGCGTGACGCGCGACGGGCGGCTCACTTGCGGGCCAAAGAGCTTCTCGGCTTCGACCCGGGTGAGCGGAACGATGTCGTTATTATCTTGCTGCTGGTCGGCGTCCCATTCCGCGTTGTGATCTTCGCGCGCGGCAGCGATTCGTGATGCAGCCCGTTCGCTGCCACCCGCTCCGGAGCCGCGTTGCGAACCATCGGACTCTTCATGCGCCTGCGGCGCTCCACCTGTCCTCAGACCCACCATCGCAGCAATTCCGAAATTCGCTTATCGCGCGTTCATTACAACGTTCTTACAGCACCGCCAACCAAATAAATCCGGGCGATTGTAAGCGATAGTTGCAGGCAATTCAAGACTTTAGGACGTCCAATAACACCCGTGAAATGGGAGTTCATGATATGGAAAACAGGCTCTCGTCCGGGGGGTAACGGAAACTGTAAGGTCGTCGGAAACGGCCCTGCCGCCCGATGTAAACGGGGGTGTTTTTTCTTCTCGAAAGGTGAATGGAGGACAAGGATGTCAGAAAAAATGCAGCAGCAATGCGCCGCCGAAGAGCGCAATCAGCCAGAACGGCAGCGAAATGAGATGGAATGGCAACCAAACGCCGCGCTCATTCGAAAGGCGCACGGCGATCAGGTTCGCGAGCGATCCGATGGCAACGCCAAAGCCGCCGACGCTGACGCCGAACGCAACCGCGCGCCAGTCGTGTGTGAAGCCCGCGAGCACGATCGCCGCCGGTACGTTGCTGATAAGCTGTGAGAGCACGGCTGATGCGACATACGACCGCATCGAAGTCTGCAGCGCCAAGCCGCCGATCACGTCGTGAATCCATGGCAGCGCGGCAGCGCGGCGCAAGACGATGAACATCAATACGAAGACCAGCAGCAACAGCCAGTCGATTTTCAATACGATGCGCGTGCGCCAGATCAGGAAGCCAGCCGCGACGCCTGCGAGCGCTATACCCGCACGATGCGCGTCCGCGAGCAACACGAACGCCGCGAAGAGCAGCACCGCAACCGCCGCGAGCGCGCGGTCGACCGGTTGCGGATCGGTGTCGGTCGAGAGATCGAGCGCGCGCGGCTGGAAAAAACACGCGACCAGCGCGAACAGCATGGTCATCAACAGCGCGCAAAGCGGCGCAAGCGCCACGACGAAGCGGTTAAATGCGATACCGCTGAGTTGCCAGAGAAACAGGTTCTGCGGATTGCCGAGCGGCGTCAGTACCGATCCGGCATTCACGGCAAGCGCGATCACGATGACGAGCCGCTTGAGCGGCAGCGGTGTCAGCTTGTTCAGCGACAGCACGAGCGGCACGACGACGAAAAGCGCCACGTCGTTCGTCACCACCGTCGCAAGCACAGCAGCCATCGCGACGAGCAAAAGCGCGAGCGCGCGCTCGGAATGGATGTGATGCACGAGACGATGCGCGGCCCACGTCAGCAGGCCTGAATATTCAATGGCCTTCGTGAGGATCAACAGGCCGGCGAGCGTCATCACCGTCTGCCAGTCGACGAGCGCCGGCAGCGAGGTCCACGCATGGGGCGCGAATAACTGGAGCAGCACGAGCGCCGCGACGAGGATGGCCAGCACCGGCTCGCCGCCCGCGAACGCCAGAACCCTGCGCAGCCCCCCCTGCGCGGCGGCTTGAATCTGCTGCACCGTTGTATCGACTCGCACGCGCGACGCCGCCGCGTCAGGTGGCCGCTTCGCCACGAAGACGCAGAAGGATGCCGTCGAGTGCGTCGAGGTCGCCGAAATCGACCGTCAACTGCCCACGCCCTCGCCTGCCCAACTTGATCTTCACCGTTGCTGCCAGCAGGTCGGACAATTCTTCTTCGAGGCGCCGCGTGTCGCGGCCGCCGTCGTGCGCCGCCTTCGCCTTCACCGCCGGCACCGCCTTCGTCGTAGAGGACACCAGCTTTTCGGTCTCGCGCACCGACAAGCGCTTGTTGACCACCTGGTTGGCAAGCGTGATCTGTGTCGCGGAGTCGACAGCCAGCAGCGCCCGCGCATGGCCCATGTCGAGATCGCCCGCGAGCAGCATCGTCTGCACCGGCGCGGCGAGGTTCAGCAGACGCAACAGGTTCGACACTGCGCTACGCGAGCGGCCAACGGACTCCGCCGCCTGCTCGTGAGTGAAGCTGAAATCGTCGAGCAGGCGCTGAATGCCTTGCGCCTCTTCCAGCGGATTGAGATCCTCGCGCTGGATGTTCTCGATCAGCGCCATCGCGGCGGCAGCCTGGTCAGGCACGTCCTTCACCAGGACCGGCACCTCAGTGAGCCCCGCGATGTGCGCCGCGCGGAAGCGTCGTTCGCCAGCGATGATCTCATAGCGGTCCGTGTCGACCGGCCGCACCAGAATCGGCTGCATGAGCCCCTGCGCCCGGATGCTCGCGGCCAGCTCCTGCAGCGCGCCCTCGTCCATGCGGGTACGCGGCTGGTACTTGCCTGCCTGCATCTTCGTGAGCGGCAGCGTGTTGGGTGCGCCGTCGATCCTTACCGCCTCGGTGATGTCCGCGCTGCCGCCGAGCAGCGCCTCCAGCCCGCGGCCCAACCCCTTCTTCCGTGCTACTGCGTTCATGGTGCTTCCTCAGTATGCGTTGGCCGCCGCGAGCGTCAGAGCGCGCGCACCCGCTCGATCATTTCTGCGCCGAACTGCACATACGCCTGCGCGCCGCGCGACGCGCGGTCGAACACTACGCCCGGCAGTCCGTAGCTGGGCGCCTCCGCGAGGCGCACGTTGCGCGGAATCACCACGTCGAAAACCTTGTCGCCGAAGTGCTCCTTCAACTGGTCCGACACCTGCTGCTGCAGCGTGATGCGCGGATCGAACATCACGCGCAGCAAGCCGATCACCTTCAGGTCGCGATTCATGTTCGCGTGAACCTGCTTGATCGTGTTGACAAGGTCGGAGAGCCCTTCGAGAGCGAAGTACTCGCACTGCATCGGAATCACCACGCCGTGCGCGGCGCACAAGCCGTTGAGCGTGAGCAGCGACAACGCCGGCGGGCAGTCGATCAGCACGAAGTCGTAATCGGCATCGACTTCGGCGAGCGCATTTTTCAGGCGGCGTTCGCGCTGCGCCACCGACACCAGTTCCACTTCGGCGCCAGCGAGTTCGCGATTCGCGGGGAGCACGTCGTAATCCACAGCCTCCGGGTGCATGCGTGCGTCCGGCACGGTGACGCCGTCCACCAGCACTTCGTACACGGTGTTCTCGCACGCGGCCTTGTCGACGCCGCTGCCCATCGTGGCGTTGCCCTGAGGGTCGAGGTCGATGAGAAGGACACGCTGTCCCTGCGATGCGAGGCTCGCGGCGAGATTGACCGTTGTCGTCGTCTTGCCGACGCCGCCCTTCTGGTTCGCAACGCAGAAGATTTTTGCCATCTTTCGGGTGTCCCTTTTACTGCCTAAGAAAGTTTGCTTACGTTATGGCTTACGCACCGCGTACCCGCCAGGTCGTCCGTTCGTCCGATGTCCTGCGCGGACGGTGAATCACGCCGCAGCCGGCTCGACCGATACTTCGATCAGATGCCGTTCCGCGTCGAGCATCGGCACTTCCAGCCGGATCGTCCGAAGCGCCCGTGCGCCAACAGGCAGTCGCTCGATCTCGCCGTCCGGACGCACACCCTTCATCGCCCAGATCGCGCCGCCGTCCGCAACCAGATGCCGGGCCAGTGTAACGAAATCGGCGAGTTCCGCGAATGCCCGCGAGACAATCAGGTCGAATTTTTTCGGGACTTCGACCCCAGGACGCAGCGACTCGACACGCCCCGTCACGACCGACAGGTTCGTGAGCCCCAGTTCGGCCTTCGCCTGAGACTGAAATGCGGTCTTCTTGTGCACGATGTCGTTCAGCGTCACCTGCCAGTCCGGCCGGGCGATTGCGAGCACGATACCCGGCAATCCGCCGCCCGAACCGACATCCAGCACCGCCAGGCCGTTATGCACCGGGAGGTGTGGCAATATCGCGAGCGAATCGAGGATGTGCTGAATCAGCATCTGGCGTGGATCACGGATCGCGGTCAAGTTGTAGACCGCGTTCCACTTCGCCAGTAGCGCGACGTAGTCGAGCAGTTGCGCCTTCTGCCCATCGCTCAACTCGACGCCGAGCGCCTGCACGCCCTCTTCCAGCATCCGGGCCAGAGCGTCACGGTTGGCGACGCCGGGTTGCCGTGCGCGACCCGTCATTGCGCCACCGGCGTGTTATCGGTGCCCGAATCGGCCGGATTCTGGCGCCGACGACCAAGGCCACGTTTAAGGTGAACCATCAGCAGCGAAATCGCGGCAGGCGTGATGCCGGAAATGCGCGACGCCTGTCCGATGGTTTCCGGCCGATGCTGATTGAGCTTCTGGCGTGCCTCGAACGACAAGCCGCGCACCTCGGCGTAATCAATGCCTTCCGGCAACCTGGTATTCTCTTGGGCGCCATTACGCTCGATCTCGTCCGCCTGACGATCGATGTAGCCCTGATATTTGATGCCGATCTCGATCTGCTCCTTGATCTGAGCAAGCAGGATCTCGTCGTCAGCGAGTGGCGTTTCAGGTCCACAGGCACCTTCACGAAGACCGCACACGCCGTCATAACTGACGCCCGGGCGACGCAGCAGGTCCGCAAGGTTGTATTCGCGGTCGATCGGTTTGCCGAGCAACGCGGTCGCCTCATCGGTCGAAAGCGTTTTCGGATTCACCCACGTCGACTTCAGGCGCTCTGTTTCACGTGAAACAGCATCGCGCTTGCGGCTGAACGCTTCCCAGCGAATATTGTCGACAACGCCGAGTTCGTGGCCAATTTCCGTGAGGCGCATGTCGGCATTGTCTTCGCGCAAGCTGAGACGGTACTCGGCACGGCTGGTGAACATGCGATACGGCTCAGACACGCCGCGCGTCACCAGATCGTCGACCAGCACGCCGAGATACGCTTCGTCGCGCCGCGGACACCAGGTATCCTTGCCCTGCACTTGCAGACCGGCGTTGATCCCGGCCAGCAAGCCTTGCGCTGCGGCTTCTTCGTAGCCCGTCGTCCCATTGATCTGGCCCGCAAAGAACAGCCCGTTGATCGACTTCGTTTCCAGCGAAGACTTCAGTGCGCGCGGATCGAAGTAGTCGTACTCGATCGCATAGCCCGGACGCAAGATGTGCGCGCGCTCGAGGCCGCGCATCGAGCGCACAAGCTCGAGCTGGACGTCGAACGGAAGGCTCGTCGAGATCCCGTTCGGATAGAACTCATTCGTCGTCAGCCCTTCCGGCTCGAGGAATATCTGGTGCGATTCCTTCGACGCGAAGCGGTGAATCTTGTCCTCGATCGACGGGCAATAGCGCGGCCCCACGCCTTCAATCACGCCCGTGTACATCGGCGAGCGATCGAGGCCGCCGCGAACGATGTCGTGCGTATGCGCGTTCGTATGCGTCACCCAGCACGGAATCTGGCGCGGATGTTGGTCGGCGCGTCCAAGGAACGAGAACACCGGCACCGGATCCAGATCGCCCGTCTGCTCTTCGAGTACCGAAAAATCGATCGAGCGACCATCGATACGCGGTGGCGTCCCCGTCTTCAGGCGCCCTTGCGGGAGCTTCAGCTCCTTCAGGCGTGCTGAGAGTGTCACCGCCGCCGGGTCGCCGGCGCGGCCACCCGTGTAGTTATTGAGGCCAACGTGAATCTTGCCGTCGAGGAACGTTCCCGCCGTCAGGACAACGGCGCGGCTGCGGAAGCGAATGCCGACCTGCGTCACCGCCCCCACCACACGGTCGCCTTCAACCATCAAATCCTCGACCGCCTGCTGGAACAGCCAGAGATTCGGCTGATTTTCCAGACGCCGGCGGATCGCGGCCTTGTACAGGATACGGTCGGCTTGTGCGCGGGTCGCGCGGACGGCCGGGCCTTTCGAGGAATTGAGAATCCGGAACTGGATGCCGCCCTCGTCGGTCGCAGCGGCCATCGCGCCACCGAGGGCGTCAACCTCCTTGACCAGATGACCCTTGCCAATACCGCCGATCGACGGATTGCAGCTCATCTGACCGAGGGTCTCGATGTTGTGCGTCAGAAGAAGCGTTTTGACGCCCATACGGGCGGCAGCCAGCGCGGCCTCCGTGCCGGCGTGACCACCGCCAACGACGATTACGTCAAACTCTGTGGGATAAAGCATAGCCGGACCTCACGCACGGCGAACCGCGTGAGCTTTCTCAGAAAAGTGTGGAATGCGCGAATTATAACGGTTTCGAGATTTGGGCCGTTCACGCCCGAATTTCGTTCCGCACGCGGAAGAAAAAAGCGGCGTGTTTCACGTGAAACACGCCGCTTCGTGAACAACATAAAGAGTCAGACGGCCTTCTTCGCGAGCCCTAGATAGGTTTCGATAACTCGCGGATTCTGCGCCAGTTCTTCTGCGGGGCCTTCGAGCGCCAGATCGCCGGTTTCCAGCACGTAGCCGTAGTCGGAAATCTGGAGCGCCGCGCGCGCGTTCTGCTCGATCAGCAGCGTCGCCACACCCGTTCGACGCAACGCACTAATGATGTGAAAAATCTCCTTCACGATCAGTGGCGCGAGACCGAGGCTCGGCTCATCGAGCATCAGCAGATCCGGCTTGCCCATCAGCGCCCGACCGACCGCCAGCATTTGCCGCTCGCCTCCGGAAAGCGTGCCTGCCTCCTGGGCGCGGCGCTCCTTCAACCGAGGAAACAACTCGAACACATGGTCGAGCTGATCCAGGAAATCGCGCTCGCCCGCCCGCTTGCGCCGGTACGCGCCGAGCACGAGATTGTCCTCGACGGTCATCGACGCGAACAGTTCGCGCTTTTCCGGCACGAGACACATGCCGCGCGCGACGCGGCGCTCAATCGGTAACGCGCTCACCTCTTCGCCAAGGTAAGCGACGTGCCCATTCGCGTGCCCCCTGGCCGGCAGCGCGCCCATGATGGCGTTGAGCAAGGTGGACTTGCCCGCGCCGTTCGGGCCGATCACGGAGACGATCTGCCCTGCGCCCACCTTGATCGCCGCATGATGGAGCGCCTCGATCTTGCCGTAGCGAACCGAGAGATTCGAAACTTCCAGAACGTTGTTAGCAGATACCTTCATCATTCCACCCCGCCGAGATACGCTTCGAGCACGGCGGGATCCTGCTGCACGTCCTCCGGCAAGCCTTCCGCGATCCGCGTGCCGAACTCCATCACGACCAGCCGGTCTGTGAGATTCATCACAAAGTCCATGTCGTGTTCGACCAGCAGCACGCTCATCCCTTCTTCCTTCAGTTTGCGCAGCAGGGCGGCCAGCTGTTGCTTTTCCTGATACCGCAGGCCCGCCGCCGGCTCGTCGAGCAGCAGCAAAGTCGGATCGCAGCACAGCGCGCGCGCGATCTCAAGGATGCGCTGCTGACCGAGCGCGAGGCTGCCCGCCTCTTCGTACATGTACTGCTCGAGCCCAACCCGCCGCAGCTGCTTCGCTGCCTCGCTCATCAAACGCCCTTCTTCCGCCGCATTGAGCTTGACGACGCTGCGCAGCACGCCCGAATGGCCCCGCAGATGCGCGCCGATGGCCACGTTCTCAAGCACCGTCATCGTCGGCAGCAGCTTGACGTGCTGGAACGTCCGGCCGATCCCGCGCGCGACGATCTGACGTGACGTCAGACGGTCGATGCGCTCGCCGCGAAACGAGATCTCGCCGCTCGTCGGCTGCAGCACGCCCGTCACGAGGTTGAACGTCGTCGACTTGCCCGCGCCGTTCGGCCCGATCAGACCGATGATCTGTCCCGCGCGCACCTCGAAGCTCACGTCGTTCACCGCGACGAGTCCGCCAAACTGCTTGCGCGCCTTGTCGACCGTCAGCAGCATTTCACCGGCAGCGGGTTTGCTGCGCCGCGGCAAAGGCTCCGCATTCTCGGGGACGTGCGCCTGCGGGCCACGCGGGAAGAACCGCGCGACGAACGGCCAGACGCCGCGTCGCGCGTACTGCAGCAGCAGCACCATCAGAACGCCGAACACGATGATCTCGAAGTTGCCGTTCTCGCCCAGCAGCTTCGGTAGCAGCGTCTGCAGCCAGTCCTGCAGCACGGTCAGGATCGCCGCACCAAGCACCGCACCCCACACGTGCGCGACGCCGCCCACGACGGCCATGAACAGATACTCGATGCCGTGATTCAAGCCGAACGGCGTCGGATTCACGGCGCGCTGCAGATGCGCGTAAAGGAAACCGGAGATGGCCGCGAGCACCGCCGCATAGACGAAGATCACAACGCGCATCCACGCCGTGTTCACGCCCATCGCCTCGGCCATCTGCCCGCCGCCGCGCAGCGCGCGAATCGCTCGTCCGGTGCGGCTATTAAGCAGATTCTGAACCGAGACGACGGCCAGCAGCACGACGACCCAGATCAGGTAGTAAATATGGCGCCCGGATTCGAGATCGATTCCGAGCACGTTCAGCACCGGAATGCCATTGATGCCGTCGTATTTGCCGAGCGCATCGAGATTGCCGAACAGGAAGTACAGCGCGAGGCCCCAGGCGATCGTACCAAGCGGCAGGAAGTGCCCGGAGAGCCGCATCGTGACGAGCCCGAGCAAGAGCGCCACGAGCCCCGTGATCACGACGCCGACGACCAGCGCGAACCACGGCGACACGCCGTACTGCGTCGTGAGATACGCGGTCGCATAGGCGCCGAGGCCGACGAACGCGGCCTGACCGAAGCTCGTCATGCCGCCGATGCCCGTGAGCAGCACGAGCCCGATAGCGACGATCGAATAGAGACCGATGTAGTTCAGCAGCGTCACCCAGTACTCGGGCACGTGCACCGGATGCGGCAGCACCGGCAACGCGAACATGACGATCAGAAACAGCCAGAAAAAGCGGTTGCGCATGATGATCCGTTTCATCGCGTCACTCCTCTTCCTCTTCGGCGTGCGGCGTCGAGAGACTGCGCCACAGCAGCACGGGGATGATGAGCGTGAACACGATCACTTCCTTATAGGAACTCGCCCAGAACGACGAATACGATTCGAGCAGGCCGACCAGCACCGAGCCCGCCGCAGCCACCGGATAGCTCATGAGCCCGCCGATGATCGCGCCGACGAAGCCCTTCAAGCCAATCAGGAAACCCGAGTCGTAGTAGATGGTCGTCAGCGGCGCGACGAGAATTCCGCACAGCGCGCCAAGCCCCGCGGCAAGCGTGAACGCGAGCTGCCCGGCCTGCGTCGTGCCGATGCCGACGAGCCGCGCGCCGAGCCGGTTCACCGCCGTTGCGCGCAACGCCTTGCCCGGAATCGTGCGGTCGAAATAGAAGTACAGCGCGACGATCAGCGCGGCGGCGGTGCCGACCACCCAGAGGCTCTGCCCGGAAATCGAGAGGCTGCCGATGTTGAACGTGGCGTCGGTGAACGCGTTGGTGCGCGAGCCTTCCGCGCCGAACATCACGAGCCCGAGGCCCACCATCGCGAAGTGCACCGCGACGGCGACGATCAGGAGCAGCAGCGTCGCAGACTCGGCGATCGGCTGAAACGCAAGGCGGTAGATGAACGGGCCCATCGGCACGACGATCGCGAGTGTCAGCGCGATCTGCACGACCATCGGCAGCGGCTGCGCGGCCATTTCGCGCGTCAGCACATAGAGTGCGATCGGAAACAGCAGATACTTGCCTGCGAGCGTGACGAGCGTGCGCGCCGCGTGGCGGCGCCGTTCGGCGTGGCGCACGAGTCCCGCCGTTTCGACGATGAAACACGCCGCACCGAGCACGACGAGCATCCAGCACGTCGCCGGAAACTTCTGCGATTGCAGCGCGGCGAGCGTGAGCGCGCCATACGAGACGAACTCGCCTTGCGGAATGAAGATCACTCGCGTGACGGAAAACACGAGCACGAGCGCAAGCGCGAGCAGCGCGTAGATTGCGCCCGTCGTGACGCCGTCCTGCGCGAGGATCGCGGCAATCGATAAATCCATACACCCCTCTACCTGAAACCCTGGGAACGACGAAAAACCGGAAATGCGAGAATAGCCCGGCTGGGATAAGCCCGGCGCACGATGCGCCGGACATTGTCGGTGACGAGCGTGACGTGGAAGCGTCCGCGTGTTTCACGAGGAACCGTCCGCGCGGACGGCCCTCACGCGCGAAGCGGAATCACTCGCCTTGCAGCTTCCACTTGCCGTCGACGATTTCCACCATCACGCGCGCGCGCTCGTCGAGACCTGCGTGATCGGTCGCGCTCATGTTGAAGACGCCGTGCGCGCCCGCCATGTCGCGCGTGTTCTCGAGCGCGCTGCGCAGCGCGACGCGGAACGCTTCGGTACCGGGTTGCCCGGCCTTCAGCGCGACAGGAATCGCGTGCGCGAGCATCTGCCCCGCGTCCCACGCGTGGCCGCCGAACGTCGCGACGGAACCCGCGCCGTACGCCTTCTCATAGGCAGCCTTGTAGGCAAGCGCCGACTTCTTCACGGGATTCGAATCGGCGAGCTGGTCGGCGACGAGAATCGGACCTGCGGGCAGCAGTTCACCCTCGCAGTCCTTGCCGCAGACGCGCAGGAAGTCGTTATTCGCGACACCGTGCGTCTGATAAATCTTGCCCTTGTAGCCGCGATCCTTCAGCGAAGTAGCCGGCAGCGCGGCCGGCGTGCCCGATCCCGCGATCAGCACAGCATCCGGATTCGCCGACATCAGCTTGAGCACCTGGCCCGTCACCGACGAATCGGTGCGGTTGTAGCGCTCGTTCGCGACGACCTTCAGGTTGTGCTTCGCCGCCGCCGCCGAGAACTCCTTGAACCAGCTGTCGCCGTACGCGTCCGTGAACCCGATGAAACCCACGGTCTTCACGCCATGCTTCGCCATGTAGCCGGCGATCGCGTCCGCCATCAGGCTGTCGTTCTGCGGCGTCTTGAACGCCCACTGGCGCTTGTCGTCCACGGGCTGAACGATCGCCGCCGACGCCGCGAGCGAGATCATCGGCGTCTTGCCTTGCGAAACGACGTCGAGCATCGCGAGCGAGTTCGGCGTGACCGACGAGCCGATGATCGCGTCGACGTGGTCCTCGTCGATCAGCTTGTGCGTGTTCTGCACGGCCTTGCTCGTGTCGGAGGCATCGTCGAGCACGATGTACTGCACACTCTTGCCCGCGATTTCTTTGGGCAGAAGCGCGATCGTGTTCTTTTCCGGAATGCCGAGCGACGCCGCCGGCCCCGTCGCCGAAAGCGTCACGCCGATCTTCACCTGCGCGGCCGCGATGCCCGCAGTACCCATCAGTGCCGCTGCGAGTCCGGCACCCACCCACTTCATCGTTTTCATTATGCGTCTCCAAACGCTTTGTCGTAGTCGATTGTCCTGGCGCCAGGTCTGCTCGCCCGGCGTCGGCCTTTGAGTGTAGTGAGCAGGGAAGCGCGTGTAATGCATGGTTTTCCCTGCCTGCGCGCGCCCCGCTTTATTGCCTTTGCTACCCGCTGCTTTGTGGTGCTTCGTGGTGCTTCCTGCTGCTCGCGCCGTGCCCCCGCCGACGTTGTGCGGGCAACAACGCGGTCAATAAAAAAAGGCACGTCGAATAACCGCCGTGCCTCTTTATGGTGCTTCGTCGTACCAGGTACCCGACGACGTTCAATCGCCCGCAAGCTGCCACTTGCCGCCGACGATCTCGACCATTACGCGCGCGCGCTGATCGAGGCCCGCGTGATCGGTCGCGCTCATGTTGAAGATGCCATGCGCGCCAGCGACGTCGTGCGTGTTTTCAAGCGCCGCGCGCAACGCGTCGCGGAACGCCTTCGTCCCCGGCTGACCCGCCTTCAGCGCGACGGGAATGGCGTGCTGCAGCGACAGCCCCGCATCCCACGCGTGACCGCCGAACGTCGAGATCGAGCCCGCGCCATAGGCCTTTTCGTACGCGCTCTTGTACGCGAGCGCCGACTGCTTCACCGGATTCGAATCGGGCAACTGATCGGCGACGAGAAGCGGACCGGCCGGCAGATACGTGCCGTCGCAATCCTTGCCGCACACTCGCAGGAAATCGTTGTTGGCGACGCCGTGCGTCTGGTAATACTTGCCCGCGTAGCCGCGCTCCCTGAGCGTCTTCTGCGGCAGCGCGGCCGGCGTGCCTGCGCCGGCGATCAGCACCGCATCGGGATGCTGCGACATCATCTTGAGCACCTGCCCCGTCACCGACGTGTCGTTACGCGCGAAGCGCTCGTTCGCGACGATCTTGATGTTGTGCTTCGCGGCAGCCGCGCTGAATTCCTTGTACCAGCTCTCGCCGTAGGCGTCCGAGAAGCCGATGAACGCCACCGTCTTCACGCCGTGCGCGGCCATGTGCTGCACGATCGCCCCAGCCATCAACTGGTCGTTCTGCGGCGTCTTGAAGACCCACGCGCGCTTTGCGTCCATCGGTTCGACGATCGACGCGGCAGCGGCCATCGAGATCATCGGCGTGGACGTTTCGGCAGCGACGTCGATCATCGCGAGCGAATTCGGCACGACGGTCGAGCCGATCAGCGCGTCAACGTGATCTTCGCTCGTGAGCTTGCGCGCGTTCTTTACGGCCTGGGTGGAGTCGGTTCCATCGTCGAGCACGATGTAGTCGATCTTCTGGCCCGCGATTTCCTTCGGCAAAAGCGCGATCGTATTCTTTTCAGGAATGCCCAGCGACGCTGCCGGACCGGTGGCCGACACCGTCACGCCGATTTTCACATCGGCAAACGCCCCGCCGGACGTCGCCGCGAAGATCCCCGTCGCGACGCAAGCCGCACTCATCCAATGCCAGGCCAACCGCATCTCCACTCCTTTTAATAATCGCTTTGTTTAATACACCGGATTTTCTGAGGCTCCGGTTTCAGTAATTGCGTAATCCGCCGGAGCTGGCCGGCGCATTATGTCGACCGCATGGGCGGTGAACGGCGAGTGTAGCGGACCGGATGTTGCAGCCGCAAGCGCTTTCCATCTGCTTACAATCGTTTTATCAGGGGATTCAGCGGTGTTCGCGAAATGCGTAACGCGCAAAGCCAGACGCGACGGGAAATATCCCCCATTGCGTCATGAATTGCGTAAAACGGGGAGCGTATTTACGCGCCTACGCAACGGATCGTGCGCGACGCAAACAAGGCGGGGAAAAGATAATCGGTGGGAAATCGACGGCTGAAATAAAAAGCGCTGTTGGACTCTCATCCAACAGCGCTTCCTTGTCCGGGCACTTCGTGCCTCAGTTGTCTCCTCGTTCTCCACCTGCAAATTCGGTGCATCAGAACTAGGTGAGACTTTAACTTTCACCCCCCTCTGCCACAACTAGCATTTACCCTAGTGGTGCAGTGCGGCACCGCTTTGGGGCGTGCCGATACATGCCTGTAGCACAGCGAAGGCTCAACGGGCCGAGCCGCAAGCGTACACGAAAGCGGCCGCAATATGCATCGCATTGCAAAGCGCACGAGCAATACGTCAGGCGCGCAAAGTCCGCACGCGCGCAACGATCTCACCCACTATGCCGCGCCGGAACGCCAGCACGCACGCGATGAAGATGATGCCCGTGACGATCGTTGCGGACTCACCCAGTGAGTTGAACCAGTCGACCCCGGTGACCGAAGCGAGCGCCGCGCCGATATCGCCGAGCCGGTCCTCGAGCGAGACGATCAGCACCGCCCCCACAATCGGCCCGAAAAGCGTGCCCATGCCGCCGACGAGCGTCATCAGGATCACGAGCCCGGAGAGCGTCCAGTACGCATCGCCGAGCGTCTCGAAGCCGAGCACGAGCACCTTGAGCGACCCGGCGAGCCCCGCCAGGCCCGCCGAGAGCACGAAGGCGAGCAGCTTGAAGCGGTCGGTGTCGTAGCCGAGCGAGACCGCGCGCGGCTCGTTCTCCTTGATCGCGCCGAGCACCTGCCCGAACGGCGAATGCACGATCCGCACGATCAAGAGGAACGCGAGCACCATCACGACGAGCACGACGTAATAGAGCACGAGATCGGACGACAGCGAGAGCACGCCGAACAGCTTGCCGCGCGGCACGCCCTGCAGGCCGTCCTCGCCGTGCGTGAACGGCGCCTGCAGATAGACGAAGTAGACCATCTGCGCGAGCGCGAGCGTCACCATCGAAAAGTAGATGCCCTGGCGGCGGATCGCGAAGAGGCCGGTCACGATGCCGAGCGCCGTCGCCGCAACCGTGCCGGCCAGCACGCCGACCTCGGGCGTGAGGTTGAGCGACTGAATCGTGTAGCCGGTGAGATAGCCCGCGGATGCGAGAAACATCGCGTGACCGAACGACAACAACCCCGTATAGCCGATCAGCAGGTTAAACGCGGCCGCGAAGAGCGCGAAGCACAGCACCTTCATGACGAAGAGCGGGTACACGCCTGCAAGCGGCGCGACGATCAGGCCGACCAGCAGCAGTCCATAAAGCGCTTTTCTTTGCATCACCGTTCCTTGCCGAAGAGGCCTGCCGGGCGAATCAGCAGCACGATCGCCATGATCACGAACACCACGGTCGCCGACGCCTCGGGCCAGAACACGCGCGTAAAACCCTCGATCACGCCGAGCATCAGGCCCGTGAGGATCGATCCCATGATCGATCCCATCCCGCCGATCACGACCACGGCGAACACGGTGATGATCATCGGCTGGCCCATGAGCGGCGACACCTGGATCACCGGCGCGGCCAACACGCCCGCGAATGCCGCGAGCGCGACGCCGAAGCCGTAGGTCAACGTGATCATGACCGGCACGTTGATGCCGAACGCCTCGACGAGCTTCGGGTTTTCGGTGCCCGCGCGCAGATAAGCGCCAAGCCGGGTCTTCTCGATCACGAACCAGGTCGCGAAGCACACGACCAGCGACGCGACGACCACCCACGCCCGATAGTTCGGCAGATACATGAAGCCGAGATTGGTCGCGCCGGAGAGCGCATCGGGCACGTCGTAAGGCTGACCCGACGAACCGTAGACCGAGCGGAACACGCCCTCCACGACGAGCGTCAGACCAAAAGTAAGAAGGAGTCCGTACAGATGATCGAGGCGATAAATCCAGCGCAGCATCGAGCGCTCGATCAGCATGCCGAACACGCCGACCACGAGCGGTGCGACGACGAGCATCGCCCAGTACGGCAGATTGAAGTACGCAAGCCCCATCCACGTAAGCATCGCGCCCAGCATGAACAACGCGCCGTGCGCGAAGTTGATCACGTTGAGCATGCCGAAGATCACCGCGAGGCCGAGACTCAGAATCGCGTAGAACGAGCCGTTCACGAGCCCGAGCAACAACTGGCTCAGCATTGCCGGAAGCGGAATGCCAAAGATCATCATGAAAGCCGCCGTCTCATCAAGTCGCCCAGATGCGGAGCGCGGCGCGTCGTACGAACCGCGCCGCGCCCGCATACACGAAAAACACGCCTGCGCTTACTTCCAGAGCGCGCAGCGCGACTCCTGCTTCGTCGTGAACGCCTGGTCGCCCGGGATCGTCGCGATGATCTTGTAGTAATCCCACGGCTCCTTCGACTCGGCCGGCGTCTTCACCTGCATCAGGTACATGTCGTGGATCATGCTGCCGTCCTCGCGGATGTAGCCCTTCGCGTAGAAGTCGTCGATCTTCGTCTTGCGCAGCTGCGCCATCACCTTGTCGGGATCGGTCGTGCCGGCCGCCTGCACCGCCTTCAGGTAGTTCGTCGTCGCGGAGTAGTCGGCGGCCTGCAGGCTCGACGGCATCTTCTTCATCTTGTCGAAGTAGCGCTGCGCCCACTTGCGCGTGTCGGCGTCCTTGTTCCAGTACCAGCTGTCGGTCAGCATCAGCCCCTGCGTGGTTTCGAGGCCGAGGCTGTGCACGTCGTTGATGAACATCAGCAGCGCCGCGATCTTCATCGTCTTCGGAATGCCGAATTCCTTCGCCGCCTTGATCGAGTTGATCGTGTCGCCGCCCGCGTTCGCGAGGCCGAGGACCTGCGCCTTCGACGACTGCGCCTGCAGCAGGAACGACGAGAAGTCCGATGCGGAGAGCGGATGCCGCACTTCACCGAGCACCTGGCCGCCATTGGCCTTCACCACGTCAGCCGTGGCCTTTTCGAGCGCATGGCCGAACGCGTAGTCGGCGGTCAGGAAGTACCACGTCTTGCCGCCCTGCTTCGTCACCGCGGAACCCGTGCCCTTCGCGAGCGCGACGGTGTCATACGCGTAGTGGATCGTGTACGGCGTGCACTGCTCGTTCGTCAGCGTGTCGGCGCCCGCGCCCACGTTGATGTAGACCTTGTGTTTCTGACCGGCCACCTGGCTCGTCGACAACGCCGTCGCCGAGTTCGTGCCGCCGATCACCATCTGCACGCCGTCGCGGTCGAACCATTCACGCGCGCGCGATGCGGCGATATCGGCCTTGTTCTGGTGGTCCGCATAGACCACTTCGATCGGCTTGCCGAGCACCTTGCCGCCGAAATCCGCGACCGCCATGCGGATCGCTTCGAGACCGCCTGGGCCGTCGATGTCCGCGTAGAGTCCCGACATGTCGGTGATGAAACCGATCTTCACCGTGTCGTCGGCGGCCAGTGCGTTCCCCGTGCCGAAAGACATCGAGGCCGCCACCGCGGCGGCAAGGACTCCGAGCCGGGCGAACGTCGTCTTCTTCATTGCAGTCTCCTTCTTTGGTTGCATTGTTATCGGGCCAAAAGCAGGCCAAAAAGCGAGTCAAAAGCCACGAAGCAGCTAGTTACGACAAGACTGTCGCATGCGGCACGGCGCGCCGCACACGATGCGAGAATCGGAATGCTAGACGCCTAGCAGGTCGTGCAGCACGGGCATCTTGCTGTCGAGTTCGGCGACACCGAAATGCTCGACGATACGGCCGTGCTCCATCACGTAGAACCGGTCGGCCAGCGGAGCCGCAAAGCGGAAGTTCTGCTCGACCATCACGACCGTATAGCCGCGCGACTTGAGCGTGACGATCATGCGCGCGAGCGCCTGAACGATCACGGGCGCGAGGCCTTCGGATATCTCGTCGAGCAGCAGCAGGTTCGCGCCCGTGCGCAGGATGCGCGCGACGGCCAGCATCTGCTGCTCGCCGCCGGACAGACGCGTACCCTGGCTGTTGCGGCGCTCGGCGAGGTTCGGAAACATCGCGTAGATTTCGTCGAGCGACATGCCCTTCGCGCCCGCACTCACGGGCGGCGGCAGCAGCAGGTTTTCCTCGCACGAGAGGTTAGCGAAAATGCCACGCTCTTCCGGGCAATAGCCGACGCCGCAATGCGCGATGCGATAGGTCGGCATGTCGATCGTCTCGCGTCCGCCGATGCGGATCGACCCCGTGCGGCGCCCCGTGAGGCCCATGATCGCGCGCAGCGTGGTCGTGCGGCCTGCGCCGTTGCGCCCGAGCAGCGTGACGACTTCACCGCGCGCAACCGAGAGATCGACGCCGTGCAGAATATGGGATTCGCCGTACCACGTTTGCAAGCCCGTGATCGCGAGCGCCGGTTCGGCTTGCACGGCGGTCGCGTCGACGTTTTCTTTTTCCGTCACCGTGCTCATGCGTGGGCTCCGGCGAGGGCCGCGTCCGCGCTGCCCATGTAGGCCTCGGCCACGAGCGGGTTCTTCGACACTTCCGCGTAGCTGCCTTCCGCGAGCACTTCGCCGCGTTGCAAAACCGTGATCGTGTCGGAGATGCCCGCGATGACGTTCATGTTGTGCTCGACCATCAGGATCGTGCGCCCGCTCGATACCTTTTTGATGAGCGCCGTCACGCGATCCACGTCCTCGTGCCCCATGCCCTGCGTCGGCTCGTCGAGCAGCATCAGTTCGGGCTCCATGGCGAGCGTCGTTGCGATTTCGAGCGCGCGCTTGCGGCCGTACGCGAGTTCGACGGTCGGCACGTCGGCGAAGTCGGTCAGGCCGACTTGCGTGAGCAGATCCATCGCGCGGTCGTTGAGATCGGCGAGCGAGCGCTCGCTCTTCCAGAAGTGGTACGCGGTGCCGAGCGAACGCTGCAGCCCGATACGGACGTTCTGCAGCGCGCTCAGGTGCGGAAACACGGCCGAAATCTGGAACGAGCGGATGATGCCGCGCCGCGCGATCTGCGCGGGCCGCTCATTCGTGATATCGATGCCGTTGAACACGATGCGCCCTGCGCTCGGTTCGAGGAATTTGGTGAGCAGATTGAAGCAGGTGGTCTTGCCCGCGCCATTCGGCCCGATCAGTGCGTGAATCGTGCCGCGGCACACGCGCAGGTTCACACCGTTCACGGCCGTGAAGCCCTTGAACTGTTTGGTGAGTCCACGCGTCTCCAGAATCGTGTCGCCGAGAATCATGTCCCCTTCCACGCGAAGTAAAGGCGTAACGCTGCACAGGGTTTGCGCGAAGCGCCGCACGAATTGCGACGGCCCCGGCATCCGCGCGTCCTGCCCTGCAACGCACCGCGATACATCCGGAGCCGATGAAGCCATTGCGAATCTACTGCGGGTTTGTTGCTTTACGTGTCGCTTGTGTGACGCTCAAGAACAGCGCGCAGCGCGCCGTTCGCCTCCGCGCATTGTCTCGCCAATGATGCACTGCAATTATCGGGATTTGCACTTAGGACGAAAGCACAAGGCGGTAACTGCGCGGCGCGCATTCCCTGGTATCGCGCGCGTCCCGCACATTCATGCCACCGAAAACGGCACGTGAGAATCGACGCTCGCGTTTGCGCCCTCGTGGCGATCGGAAAGCAGCATGGCGGCCGCGCGCTCGGCGATCATCAGCGTAGGCGAATTCGTGTTGCCCGACGTGATGAAAGGCATCACCGATGCGTCGACCACGCGCAAGCCGTCCACGCCGCGCACGCGCAGGCGCGAATCGACGACGGCGTCCGCATCGTCGGCACGGCCCATGCGGCACGTGCCCACCGGATGAAAGATCGTCGTGCCGACATTGCCCGCCGCTTCGTACAATTGCGCTTCGGTCTGGAACGCGATGCCCGGCAGAATCTCCTCGGGCTTGTAACGCGCGAGCGCGGGCGATGCGGCGATGCGGCGCGTGAGGCGCAACGCATTGGCGGCCACGCGCAGGTCGTGATCGGTGGAAAGGTAATTCGGCGCGATCGCGGGCGCCTTCGCCGGATCGGCGGACACGATGTGAATGCTGCCGCGCGACGTCGGCCGCAGATTGCAGACCGACGCCGTGAATGCATTGAAGCGATGCAGCGGCTCGCCGAAGCGGTCAAGCGAAAGCGGCTGCACGTGATATTCGAGGTCGGGACGCGTGAGCGCGGTGTCGCCGGGATCGGACTTCGCGAACGCGCCGAGTTGCGAAGGCGACATCGACATCGGTCCGCTCTGGAACAGCGCGTATTGAAGGCCGATCTTGAGTTTGCCCCACCAGTGCGCTGACGCCGTGTTGAGCGTGCGCACACCGCTCACGCGATACGCCATGCGCAGTTGCAGATGGTCCTGCAGGTTTTCGCCGACGCCGCGCAGATCCTCCACCACGCCAATGCCGAGCCCTTTGAGGCGTTCTGCATCGCCGATACCGGAGAGTTCGAGCAGTTGCGGCGAGTTCACCGCGCCCGCACTGAGGATCACTTCGCCGCGTGCACGCGCGACGTAATCGTCGCCGCCGCCGCGATACTCGACGCCGACACAACGCCGTCCCTCGAAGATCACGCGCTCGGTAAGCGCACCCGTGATGACGGTGAGATTCGGACGCTTCATCGCGGCGCGCAGAAACGCCTTCGACGCATTCCAGCGCACGCCGCGTTTCTGGTTCACATCGAAGTAGCCGACGCCGCTGTTGTCGCCGCGATTGAAATCGTCGGTAGCAGCGATGCCCTGCTCCTGCGCCGCCCGCGCAAACGTTTCCAGAATCTTCCAGCTGAGCCGCTGCTTCTCGACGCGCCATTCGCCGCCCGCGCCGTGAAATTCGCCCGCGCCGCCGTGATAGTCCTCGCTCTTGCGGAACACGGGCAGTACGGACTCCCACGACCACGATGCATCGCCAGTCGCGCGCGCCCATGCGTCGTAGTCCTCACGCTGGCCGCGCATGTAGATCATGCCGTTGATCGACGACGATCCGCCGAGCACGCGTCCACGCGGATACGAAAGCGCGCGCCCGTTCAGGCCCGCTTCCGCGACGGTCTTGTAGAGCCAGTCGGTGCGCGGATTGCCGATGCAGTAGAGATAGCCGACCGGAATGTGAATCCAGTGGTAGTCGTCCCGACCGCCCGCTTCGAGCAGCAGCACGGAAACGTCGGGGTCGGCGGAGAGGCGGTTGGCGAGTACGCAGCCCGCCGTGCCGGCGCCGACGATCACATAGTCGAATTCGCCTTCGAGGCGACGCGAGGACGATTGTGGTCCACGAGGTTCACTCGTTGCGGGCATGTTTGTCTCCTGAGTCCGCTGCGCTGTGCGCCGGCTCTTTTTTTCGCGGGCGGCGACGATGCGCGCCGCACGCCCGCGTGCTGCACAAGTCGCGCTATGACTTATTTAGCAACCGGCATCGTAAATTCAGCGCCTTTAGCAATGCTGTCGGGCCAGCGCTGCATGATGCTCTTGTAGCGCGTGTAGAAGCGCACACCTTCCTCGCCATAAGCGTGATGATCGCCGAACAGCGAGCGCTTCCAGCCGCCGAACGAATGCCACGCCATCGGCACCGGAATCGGCACGTTGATGCCCACCATGCCCACCTTGATCTGCCGCGAGAACGCGCGCGCAACGCCGCCATCCGACGTGAACAGCGACACGCCGTTCGCGAACTCGTGACGGTTGATCAGTTCGACGGCGCTCGCGAAATCGGGCACGCGCACGACGGCGAGCACCGGACCGAAGATCTCTTCCTTGTAGATCGTCATGTCGGTCTTCACGTCGTCGAAGAGCGTGCCGCCGATGAAGAAGCCGTCCTCGTGACCTTCGACCTCGTGCGTGCGGCCATCGACCACGAGCTTCGCGCCCGCGGCCACGCCCGCATCGATATAGCCGAGCACTTTCGCGCGATGTGCGCCCGTGACGAGCGGCCCCATCTCCGACGTGTCGTCCATGCCGCTGCCGATCTTCAGCGTCTTCACGCGCGGCGTGAGGCGCTCGATCAGTTCGTCGGCGATATGACCCACCGCCACCGCCACCGAAATCGCCATGCAGCGCTCCCCCGCCGAACCGTACGCCGCGCCGATCAGCGCATCGACGGCCTGGTCGAGATTGGCGTCGGGCATGACGACGAGGTGATTCTTCGCGCCGCCGAGCGCCTGCACGCGCTTGCCGTGCTTCGTGCCCTCGGTGTAGATGTACTCGGCGATCGGCGTCGAGCCGACGAACGAGAGCGCAGCGACGTCGGGATGCGCGAGCAGCGCGTCGACGGCCACCTTGTCGCCGTGAACGACGTTGAACACGCCGTCGGGCAGACCCGCTTCCTTGAGCAGTTCGGCGATTCGCACCGACGCCGAAGGATCGCGCTCCGAAGGCTTCAGCACGAACGTGTTGCCGCACGCGAGCGCGACCGGGAACATCCAGCACGGCACCATCATCGGGAAGTTGAACGGCGTGATGCCGGCCACGACGCCGAGCGGCTGGCGCAGGTTCCAGTTGTCGATGCCGCCGCCGATCTGGTCGGTAAAGTCGGTCTTGAGCAGATTCGGAATGCCGCACGAGAACTCGACGACCTCGATGCCGCGCATCACCTCGCCCTTCGCATCCGAAAACACCTTGCCGTGCTCGCGCGTGATGAGTTCGGCGAGTTCGTCATGGTGCTGGTCCAGCAGATCCTTGAACTTGAAGAGAATGCGCGCGCGCTTGAGCGGCGCCATCTCGCTCCACGCCGGGAACGCGGCCGACGCAGCGGCGACGGCCGCATCCACTTCGGCCACCGTCGCGAGCGGCACGCGCGCGCTCACCTTGCCGAGCGCCGGATCGAAGACGTCGCCGAAACGGCCGCTCGTGCCGTCGACCGGCTTGCCGTTGATGTGATGCGTCAGCGTCCGGACGCCGGTTTCGCTCAGATGTGTCTCGCCCATGTGTGCCTCGTTAATTGGAAGATTGCGCGGTGCGCGCCGCGCGCATTGGTACGTGGCGTACGTCAGCTACGCAATGCCGCAGGGTATCGATGAATAGAAGCGTAATCGGCAACGCGCACGGCGATCCAATGAATAATGCTCAATTGCGATATAAGGCGGGTTAATATCAGGCGATGGACCTGACCTTGCTCCGAGCGTTTGTCACGGTCGCGCGCGAGGGCAACCTCACGCGCGCGGCGTCGCATCTGCATCTGACGCAGCCCGCCGTGAGCCTGCAGATCAAGCATCTGCAGGAAGGGCTCGGCGTGACGCTCTTTACGCGCACCTCGCACGGCCTCGCGCTCACGCGCGACGGCCAGGTGCTCCTGCCGCACGCCGAGCGCGCGCTCGCCGCCGCGGGCGACGTGCAGCGCGCCGCTGCTGCGCTGCGTCACGAGGTGCGCGGCAAGCTGCGCATCGGCACGATCCTCGATCCGGCGTTTCTGCGGCTCGGCGGATTCTTGCGGCAACTCGTCGAAACCTGGCCGCAGATCGAAACCGCCCTGCGCCACGGCATGTCGGGCTGGGTGCTCGACCAGGTGCGCTCGCGCGAACTCGACGTCGGCTACTACATCGGCCAGCCGGGCCCCGACGCCGACACGTTCCACGCGATCACGCTCACGCGCTTCCAGTACCGCGTGCTCGCGCCGGCCGGCTGGAAAGACCGCGTGAAGGACGCGCGCGACTGGCGCGCGCTCGCCGCGCTGCCGTGGATCTGGACGCCGCCCGCCTCCGCGCACAATCGCCTGCTCACGCATCTGTTCGAGGCCGCGAATGCAAAGCCGGTGAAGGTCGCGGAAGTCGATCAGGAACCGTCGATGCTCGACCTCGTGAAATCGGGCGTCGGGCTCACGCTCGCGCGCGATTCCATCGCCATCGCCGAGGCGCACGCGCATGCGCTGACGATCGTCGAAGGCGTGACCGTGCCGACCGAACTCACCTTCATCACGCTCGCCTCGCGGCGCGAGGAACCCGCAATCGCCGCCGCGCTCAAGGCCATCGAGACCCAGTGGGCGATATGAGCCGCGCTCATGTGAGCGCTGCCGTCCGGAACGATCGCCGCATCACGCGCACTGTAACGGCGCTGTCACGCTAGTTTTGCTAGATTCAAATTTCGCCCGCGCGATTCATCAGGCGATGCGAGTCCGCGCGGCGCGCCTTTCCTCGCTCATCGTCCCCTCGTTCGACAGGAGTCATGCATGGCCCGCAACATTGAAATCAAGGCGCGCGCCCGCCAATTCGACGCGCTGCGCGAGCGTGCCGCCCAGTTGACGTCCGACGCGCCGCTAATCTTCCGCCAGCACGACTTCTTCTACGACGTGCCGCGCGGCCGCCTGAAGCTGCGCCAGTTCGACGACGGCACGCCGCCCGAGCTGATCTTCTATCAGCGCGACGACCGCGACGGCCCGAAGGCGTCGTGGTACACGCGCAGCCCCGTGGCGAATGCGGAAGCGATGCACTCGCTGCTCGCGACAGCGCTGACCACGCGCGGCATCGTTTCGAAGGAGCGTCACGTCTATCTGGCGGGGCGCACGCGCATTCATCTGGACCGTGTGGACGGTCTCGGCGATTTCGTCGAACTGGAGGTGGTGCTCGGTCCCGATGACGACGAGCAAGGCGGCGAAGCCGAAGCGCATGCGATGTTCGCGAAGCTCGGCATCGACGAAAGCGATCTCGTCGCGGTGGCCTACGTCGATCTGCTCAATACGCCGGTGCCGGCCTGAGCGTCCGACACACGACGGCGCGTCTCGCGGGAGTCAGTCCGCGGGCGCGCCCGGCTCAAGATGTCCGAGCGGCAGCGGCCCGTTGCGCTTGAACGTGGTCAGCACGATGTTCGAGCGCACGCTGTCGACTCCGGGCACACGCATCAGCCTCTTCATCACGAACGACGACAGCGCGTTCAGATCGGGCGCCACGATTCGCAGCAGATAATCGGCGTCGCCGACCACGGCATGACATTCGAGCACTTCGGGCAGCACGTCGATCTGCTGCTGAAATTGCTCGATGCTCGAATCGCCGTGATGCTTGAGCTTCAGGCTCGTGAACGCCGTGACGCCGAGCCCGAGCTTTTCCGGCCGCAACACGACGCGATAGCCGTCGATCACGCCCGACGCCTCCAGCCGCTGCAACCGCCTGCCGATCTGCGACGGCGAGAGCGGCACCCGCTCGCCGAGCTGCTGATGCGTGGCTCGGCCGAAGCGCTGCAGCACGTCGAGCAGCGCGAGATCGAAGTGATCGAATTCCAGCATGAGCGAGGTCCGTATTGATTGCGCTATCGAGGCGCGAGTATTGCATAGGTAATGGAATGGTAAGCGCACTTAGAACGAGCACGTCGGGCGCCACTCCCGCGAGCGCTTTTAGTGAAGCGCATCAAACATGCAAAGGCACACATCGATCGAAGTAGCGGGATACCTCGCACCCTGCCGCTATCCGTGAAAAAATGATTGATCGACCGCCGTGCCCGCGCGCCGCCGCAAAACGCGCCCCGGGCCCCTGGTTCCTGGACAAGAGGTGCAAAGATGATCAACCGACTCACATCCGAAGAGCGCGCCACGCAGCTCGCCGAACTTCACGGCTGGCAGGCCGTCGCAGGCCGCGACGCAATCCAGCGCATCTTCCGTTTCGCCGATTTCAACGAAGCGTTCGGCTTCATGACGCGCGTCGCGATCAAGGCGCAGGAAATGAACCACCATCCCGAGTGGTTCAACGTCTACAGCCGCGTGGAAATCACGCTGTCGACGCACGAGGCCAACGGACTCACTTCGCGCGACATCGCACTCGCGCGGTTCATCGATTCGATCGCGCCCGAGCAACTGAGCGTTTAGGCAAAAACCCGCGCATGAAAGCAGAATGCAGGGTGTCAGGCGTTCAAACCTTCAGGGTTGAAGGCCATTCTTGAGGGATACGTAAGACTCCCACGCGGCGCTGGCATCAGGGTCTAAACGTAGAGGTGAGATGACCGTCTGACGCTGTACAATCATCAGCGCATACGGCCTGGAGAGTGCGCTCGCCTCCTTGCACAACGCGAGTTCGTCGCCGTTCGAGGGCGAGCGGTTGCGCCAGAAGTTGATCGCGGCTTCGAGTTCGGTGATCGAAATATCGGACATGTTGATCGCGACTTGCGCAACCCTCGCATACGGCGCCGCACGGCCGCTGTGCAGATCAGGCTCATCAAGCGGCGCTTCGCGAACTGCGTGCCTGCAACGCTAAACCCATTGTACTTGAGCGAAATCCATGCGACTCCTTCTGATCGAAGACGACCGCCCCATCGCACGCGGTATTCAGTCCAGCCTCGAACAAGCCGGCTTCACGGTCGACATGGTCCACGACGGCATCTTTGCCGAACAGGCTCTCACGCAGAATCGCCACGAACTCGTGATTCTCGACCTCGGCCTGCCCGGCATCGACGGGATGACGCTGCTGTCGCGTTTTCGTCAAAGCAACCGGCACACGCCGGTCATCATCCTCACCGCGCGCGACGAACTGAATGATCGTGTCCAGGGCCTGAATTCGGGCGCCGACGACTACATGCTCAAACCGTTCGAACCCGCGGAACTCGAAGCGCGCATCCGCGCCGTGATGCGCCGCAGCGGTCCGCACGGCGACGTGCCGCGCCCCGAAGTCTCGCTCGGCGGTGTACGCCTTTCGGGCGTCGATCGCCGCATCTTCAACGACGACAAGCCGCTCGAACTCTCGCCGCGCGAATTCGCGGTGCTCGAAATGCTGCTGCTGCGTCACGGCCGCGTGGTCAGCAAGGCGCAACTGCAGGACCACCTGACGCACTTCGGCGGCGATCTCGGCGACACGGCGATCGAAGTCTATGTGCACCGCGTGCGCAAAAAGCTCGAAAGCTGCCGCGTCGAAATCGTCACGGTGCGCGGCTTTGGCTATCTGCTGCAGGAAATTCGCCAGGCGGCGTGACGTCGCCGTTGCGAATGCCGGTCCGGTGCAACGCCGGACCGGTTGCTGCGCCGCCGCGCGAATAAGGCGAACGGCGCAAGCGGCGCGCGGCGCACGCGGCCTGTCGCAGCGGCAATCGGCCCGCGTACAATGACCAGATTCGGGCCCGCCCGTGAGGCGCATCCCGTCCATTCCTGGCCCTCTGTCCGCACCCATCATGTCCCTTCCGGCCGCAAACAGTCTGCGCCGTACGCTGCTGCGCCGCCTCGCCGCTCCGCTGTCACTGCTTGCGCTGATGAGCGGCCTCATCGCCTACTGGCTCGCGTGGCAGTACACGCAGCACGTGGTCGACCGCTCGCTCACCGATCTCGCCACCGCGATCTCGAAGCAGATCCAGATCGCCGGCCCCGACGCACCCATCACCGTGCCGCCGCTCGCGCAGGCCATGTTCTCCGATCCCGTCGAGCATCTCGTCTATCGCATCAGCGACGGCGAGATCGACATCGCCGGCGATCACGCCCTGCCGCTGCAGGGCACCAACGTGCGCCGCATGCACTACGCGTACGTGTTCGAGACGGAATATCAGGGCGTGGACGTCCGCGTCGCGCAGGTGCGCGTCCCTCAGCCGACGGGCAATCCGATCGTCGTCGAAGTGGCGCAGCCCGTGCATCAGCGCTCGCGCATCGCCGCCGAGTTTCTCATCGCGATCATGATGCCGCTGCTGCTGCTGCTGCTCGCCGGCTGGGCGATCGTATGGCGCGTCGTGAACCAGCAGCTCAACCCGCTCACCGATCTCGCCGACTCGCTGAACCGCCAGACGCACACGTCGCTTGAACCCGTCGACGAAACCTACGTCCCCGTCGAGATACGCCCGCTCACCGGCGCACTGAACGCGCTGCTCGGGCGCCTGAAATCCGCGCTCGAAGCGCAGCGCAAATTCATCGCCGACGCCGCGCATCAGCTGCGCACGCCGCTCACCGCCGTGAAGCTGCACGCGGAGCAGGCCGCGAACGCGCGCGACCCGCAGCAGGTGAGCAACGCCGTACACGAGCTGCGCGCCGCCGCCGACCGCGCGGTGCGTCTGTCGAACCAGTTGCTTTCGCTCGCGCGCGCGGAGCCGTCCGAACAGGCGGCGCGTTTCGTCGATATCGACCTGGCCGCGCTCGCGTTCGAAACCGGTGCGGAATGGGTGCCGCGCGCGCTCGCGTATCACATCGACCTCGGTTTCCAGCGCCTCGATGTGCCCGAGAACAACCAACCGCTGATGGTGCGCGGCAATCCTGTGCTGCTGCGCGAGGTGATCGCGAACCTGCTCGACAACGCGCTCAAGTACTTGCCGCCCGCGCGCCTCGCCGGCGGACGCATCACGGTGGGCGTGACGCAGAGCGTCGTGGACGACGTGCCGATGGCGGAGATCGTCGTCGAGGACAACGGCCGCGGCGTGCCGCTCGTGCAACAGGCCGATCTGTTCAAGCGCTTTTTCCGCGGCGACGGTCAGAGCGAAAGCGGTGTGGAGACCGGAGCGGGTCTCGGCCTCGCCATCGTTCACGACATCATGGCGCTCCATCGCGGCAGCGTGCATTACGAAGACGCGCCGGACGGCGGCGCGCGTTTCATCGTGCGCGTGCCGATCGCGCATCGCAAGCCGGTCGATGAGGACAACAGCGCGTCGGCCGACAAGCATCAGCCGAAAGCGGCGCCGTCCGCGAAAAAGGCAGCCAGCCAGGCGCCGGTCGATTCCTGATAGCGTCTGCGTAATTCACCTGCGCCGAACGAAAACGACAAGGGCCGCAAAACAAGCGGCCCTTTGTCTTTTGCAGCGATCGCAAGCTACACAATCGCGCCGATCACTTCTTCTTTTTGCTCTTCCCGGATTTCGCCGATTTCGCGCCCTTCTCCTTTTCCTTCTCCGGAGGAGCGAGCATGGTGCCCCGGCACTTGCGCGCGCCGCAACGGCATTCGTATTCGCGCTTGAGCTTGCGCGTCTGCTTCGCGTCGATCACGAGACCGTAGTCGTAGAACAGTTCTTCGCCCGCCGCGATATCGTGCAGCGCGTGAATGTACACGTGGCCGTCGATCTCTTCCGCTTCGCAGTTCGGCGCGCACGAGTGATTGATCCAGCGTGCGCTGTTGCCGTTCACCTTGCCGTCGATGACGTGGCCGTCGTCGAGCGCGAAATAGAACGTGTGATTCGGTTCGTCCGGATTATGGGGGTGACGCCGCAAGGCTTCCTTCCAGGAGATACGCTCACCCTTGTATTCGATCAGACGCGCGCCCGCTTCGAGCGGCTCCGTCGCAAACACGCCCTTGCCGTGTACGCCCGACTGGCGCACGACGATCCTGCGTACACTCATTGAATGAATCCTTGTGAAGTCCTGCGCAGACTTTCTCTGCTGCGGCGAACGGCGCGAACACGGCAACGGCCGCGCTGAACGTTCCGAATATTCCGGATGTCCGCTGCAGCCCTGCACGCCCCTCTCTACGCAAACGCGGCGCCTCATGGGCGCCGCGTTCGCACTCTTGCAGCGCAAGGGCGCGCCACAACCGGCATCGTACACGCTCGCGCCGTCTTCGTTCAACCCGTGCAGCATGCGCGAGACGTGCGCCTCAACGCTGCCCGATCGTCGTCTCGCCGAAGAGATTCTTCTGATCGCGCGGCTGCGAACGCCAGTACTGCGGCGGCGCACTCACCCTCGCGCCGAGTTGCGCCGCGGCGTGCCACGGCCAGCGCGGATCGTAGAGCATCGCGCGCGCCATCGCGATCATGTCGGCGTCGCCGTCCGCGATCACCTGATGCGCCTGCAGCGGATCGGTGATGAGGCCGACCGCGATCGTCGTCATGCCGGTGGCCTGCTTCACTTTGCGCGCGAACGGCACTTGATAGCCGGGCTCAAGCGGTATCTTCTGCAATGGCGAAACACCGCCCGACGACACGTCGATCCAGTCCGCGCCGCGCGCCTTCAACGTCTGCGCGAACGCGACGGTGTCCTCGGGCGTCCAGCCACCCTCGACCCAGTCGGTCGCCGACATGCGAACGCCGACCGGGCGATCGGCGGGAAATTCGGCGCGCACGGCGTCGAACACTTCAAGCGGAAAACGCATGCGGTTCTCGCGCGAGCCGCCGTATTCGTCGCTGCGCCGATTCGCGATCGGCGAGAGGAACTGATGCAGCAGATAGCCGTGCGCCGCGTGCAGTTCGATCGCGTCGATGCCGAGCCGCGCCGCACGCCGCGCCGTCGCGCGAAACGCGTCGCGCACGCGATTCAGGCCCGCGACGTCGAGCGCGAGCGGCGGCGGTTCATCGTCCTTGTGCGGCAGCGCCGACGGTGCGTGCGGCAGCCAGCCGCCGTCGCCCACGGCAATCAGTTGACCGCCTTCCCAGGGCACGTGACTCGACGCCTTGCGGCCCGCGTGCGAAATCTGCATCGCGACGCGAATCGGCGAATGACGGCGGATCGCGGCGAGCACCGGCACGAGCGCGGCTTCGGTCGCGTCGTCCCACAGGCCGAGATCGCCTGGCGTGATGCGTCCGTCCGGTTCGACCGCAGTGGCCTCGATGCAGAGCATGCCTGCGCCCGAAAGCGCGAGATGACCGAGATGGATCAGATGCCAGTCGTTGGCCTCGCCGCGCTCGGCGGAGTACTGGCACATCGGCGACACGACGATGCGATTGGCGAGCGTCATGCCACGCAGCGAGATCGGAGTGAAGAGCGGACTCATGGGCGGAATGGGATCGGGGAAAAGGAGCGTTCGAGAATAGCACGCTGCTTTTTCAGGCGCTGGCACGTAGCCATGCAGCGCGTGACGCGCTGGACAACCGCAAATCTCAGGGTTCGTTAGCGGCAGTCGTGGTGGTCGCGCCGACGCCGTCGAGCCACTCGCCGAACATGCGGCTCGCCTGCTGTTCGAGGAGCGGGGCGTGCTGTGCCGTCGCGGCGCGCAGCGCGTTGACGTCGAGGCCCGCACGGTCGATTTCGGCGGCATGGCCGATCAGCCAGGGCTCGAAGCGGTCGGCGCGCACTTCCGGATGGCATTGCAGCCCGAGCACGTGATGGCCCCACGAGAACGCCTGGTTCTCGCAGAGCGGCGTCGAGGCGAGGCGCGTGGCGCCGTGCGGCAGGTCGAACGTGTCGCCGTGCCAGTGCAGCATCGACGTCGCCTGGCCGTCCAGATGGCGCAGCGGCGACGCGCGGCCGGCCTCGGTCAGCGTGAGCGGCGTCCAGCCGATCTCGGCCACGCCGGCCGCATAGACGCGCGCGCCGAGCACGCGAGCGATCAGTTGCGCGCCGAGGCAGATGCCGAGCGTCGGAAGTCCCGCTTTGACGCGTTTTTCGATGAGGGCGGCCAGCGGGCCAAGCGTGGGATAACGCGCGTCGTCGCACGCGTTGATCGGGCCGCCGAGTATGACCATCAGCGATGCCGACGAGGGATTGGGCGCGCCGATTCGCGCAAAGCCGACGTCCAGGTAGCGCACGAGGCGCCCGCGGTCGCCGAGCACGCGCTCGAAGCTGCCGAGGTCCTCGAAATGGACATGGCGGACGGCCAATACTTCGCAAGTCATCGGCTGATTCCTGGGTCAGCTACACGAAACCGGTATATCAGCGGCACGCTCGCGGCCGGGCACGGCCCGGCGGCACCGCCTGGCAGCCGCGCCCGCCAGGCGGGCGGGCAGGCGGCTGCGATACGCGGGCGTTACACCGCGAAGATCTTCCAGTTCTTCTTCTGGGTCGTCGCTTCGGCCTGTTCGTACACCGAGCAATCCAGACGAAGATTGGTGTCGGCCATGTCGATGCCGAGCAGCGCGCAATGATGCGGCGTCTTCTTCGGATTCTTGCTGCCTTCGAAGTGCGAGCAGGTGAGGCACATCCGGTGCTGCGGGATGGCGTCCTGAACTTCGAGTTGATAGACCGTCTTCAGCAGCGTGCGGTAAAACGCCGCCTGCTCATCGCCGCGCAGCGTGCCGACCGCCTTCGACAGGAAGTCCGGCCATTGCGCCGCTTTCTTCGCCGCCGTGCGGCCACGCGCGGTGAGTCGCACCGCGAGCGCGCGGCCGTCGTCGAGCGCGCGGCGCTTTTCGACGAGACCCTTCGTTTCGAGCGTGCTCACCGCGTCGCTCGTCGTCGCGGCGGTCAGCGCCGTTTCGCGCGCAATCTCGCCGAGACGCATCGGTCCCTTGCGCTGCATCAGCAACACGAGAATTTCACCCTGGGTCGGCGTGAGTCCTGCGCCTTCGGCCCAGTCCCACGCCTGGCTCCGCATCGCCGTGCTGAGTCGCAACAGGCTATGGGTCACCCGCCCGGCTGCTTGCTCTCCGTATACGCCTTCGCTCATAGTCTTTCGCTGGTTATTGGCAGCTTGCGCCGCATCGTCAGCCGCCGCATCGGGCGACTGTCTTGTGGGAAAAGCTGCGATCCGGTCATCCCGATCGCACATCATCTCAAAATTTTCTGCGTCGCATGCCCGCTGACGGGCCTTGCTTCGCACAACCGTTCTTTCTGGGCGCGATGAGTCGAACCTGCCCTGACCCCGTCGCCAATACGACAAACCGTCATTCTATGCGAGAGTGGCGAATCGCACAGCTAAGTTATCCAGCGCTCATTGTGGATAACCAGTTGATAAGAGTGCCAACGGTTTATACGTAGCGTCCGATAACCGCAATCGACATATCAGGCGCCTGCAGATATTTGCAGGTTATCTCGTATTTCTCAGGCTAACGCAACTGGAATCTACATGGCTACCGTTTGCGTAGCGGTTTTCGCAGAGCCTTGTATTTCCGGGCATTTCACCCGTTGCCACGCTTGTTGCCGGCAGGTGATGGCAATGGACTGTTACCGTTTCGGGGCCTAAAGACGCGAAGGCAGGCCGCAGCCCGCCTCCGGCCAGGCATCGACGCCGATGTGCGCCGCTACCTGGTCCTTCTGTCGCAGTGCTCACGCGCGCCAGCGCAGGCACTGCTGACGAACCGCCTCGTGCAGCGACTTTTCCTCGGCCACGATGCCGCGTAGCCAGGTCGCATCGTTGGTCTGCGCGCGCGCGATCGTGCCGATGCCGGTCAATGCCCGCGTTGCTCCGAGCGCCTCGCCGTGCGGGGCGATCCGTTCGAGCGTATCGAGGATGTCCTCGGAGATCGTGCGCCGCTCGCCCGTCTGCGGATTCACGCAGGTGCCGGCCAGGCCGAAACGGCATGCCTGAAAACGATTAAACGAGTAGACGAGGTAGTCGTCCTCGCGCGGCGTGATGGGCCGGTCCGTGAGCAGATGGCGCGCGAGCGTCTGGATGTAGCAGGCGATGGCCGCCGCGCGTTCGACGGAAAGCGGCGTGTCCATCACGCGCACCTCGATCGTGCCGAAGCCGGGCTTCGGGCGAATGTCCCAGTAGAAGTCTTTCATGCTGTTGACGACGCCCGTGTGCACCATCTTCGAGAAGTATTCCCTGAACTCCTCCCAGCTCAGCATGAACGGCGCGCGGCCCGAAAGCGGAAACGCGAACACCGAATTCAGCCGTGCCGAGTGAAACCCGGTATCGACGCCCTGCACATACGGCGACGACGCCGACAACGCAATAAAGTGCGGAATGAAGCGCGAAAGCGAGTGCAGCAGGAAGAGCGCGCTGTCCGCATCGGGACAGCCGATGTGAACGTGCTGGCCGAACACCGTGAACTGCTTCGCCAGATATCCGTAGAGTTCCGAAAGGTATTGAAAGCGCGGTGTATCGACGATGCGCCGGTCGCTCCATTGCTGGAACGCGTGCGTGCCGCCGCCGCACAGGCCGACGTTCAGGCGGTCCGCCGCGGCGACGAGCGTATCGCGGATCTTGCGCAGGCTGGACAGCGCCTCGTCGTGCGTCGTGCAGATTCCGGTGGACAGCTCGATCATGCTTTCGGTGATCTCGGGCGTGATGTTGCCCGGGATCTCCTGATCCTTGACGAGGCGCATCAGATCGCTGCCGGCCTTCGTCAGATCGTAATCGTGCGTGTTGACGATCTGCATTTCGAGTTCGACGCCGAACGTGAACGGCTTCGAATCGACAAATGATTCCAGTGACATGACATCCCCTGTTGCTGACGCGCCGCGCGGTATTTCATTGCCGATTTTGCACGGCATAAGGCACTTCACGCGGCACGCGGTGTTGCACGGCTTGCGGCGAACGGCGGCGAGCCCGCGCCGCGTCGTTCACAGCATCGTTCGCTTTTTCACTTTTCGCCCCGTTCGCCCACGAGCGCAAGCGCACGATAGACGAGCCACGGCGCCACGAGCTGCAGCATGGCGATCGAGCACATCATGATCGCGCGCAGCTTGGGATCGAAGTTCGGATAAAGATCGTAGGTGTCCTGCACGAGCAGGAGCGCGAGCGCGGACATGGGCGTCAGCGACAGACCGAGCGCGACGCCCTGCTTCCATTCGAGCCCGCTCGGCCGCGCGAAGATCAGCACGCCCACGAGTTTCGCGACGAGCCGCGCGACGATGAGCCCCGCCGCCGCCACGCCGCCGGCCACGATGTCGTGCCATTCGAACGTCGTCAGCGTGAGCACGAAGAGGATCACGGTGAGGAGCCACCCGGCCGTGCCGAAGTGCTGCGGCCACAGTTGCGGACGCGCTTCGCGGTTCTTCACGATGATGCCCGCGGCGAGCAGGCTCAGGATCGTCGACAGCCGGAAGATGTGCGCGGCCGCGACCGCGAGCAGCACGAGGCCGAAGAGCGCGACGAACGAATGCTCGTCCTGCGGGCTGAGCCGTTGATAAAACAGCGTGCACGCGCGCGCGAGCACATACGCGACGATCAGCGACCCAACGAGCAGATAGAGCGGCTGCACGATCGTCGCCAGCACGTTGCCGTAGACCTCCTGATGCAGCCAGCCGGCCGCGAGCTTTTCCACGACCACTGCATACATGCTGTTCAACGCGGTGAGCGTGAGCAGACGCTGCGTGACCTGGCCTTCGGCGCGCAGTTCGGTCTTGAGCTGGATCACCATCGCGGGCGAGGTCGCCATCGCAATCGCCGAGACAACGAGCGCGATCATCACCGGCACGTCGAGGAACAGCAGCACGGCGAGCACGAGCACGAACGTGAGCGTCGCTTCGGCGAGGCTCGACAGGATCAGCCACGGATTGCGGCGGATCCAGCGCAGATCGAGGCGGCTGCCGAGTTCGAACAGCAGGAGGCCGAGTGCGACGTCCAGCAGCGGGCGCGCATCCTCGGCGATGCCGGGATCGATTACACCGAAGCCCGCCGACCCGGCGATCAGACCGATCACGGCGTAACCCGAAATGCGCGGCACCCGCCAGGCGCGATAGCACAACTCGCCGCACAGGCCCGCGGCGAGCAGCGCGAGGCCGGCCCAGAAAATGCCATCAAGTTGCAACGGCCAGGCGGGAAAGAACGAAAACGCCGACTTCATCGTGGTGGCTTCTCCTTGGCAGAAGACAGTCCGGCTGTCCGACGTCGATCGACAACGACGGGTATGCAGGCAAGCCGCGTACCTCACTGCTTGATTTCCGTCATCCGGCGCGGTCCGCGGAGGAGACGGCTTGCAACCGGGACGGATTAGTCCGGCTGGAATTCGTCTGCGGGAAAGCCTTGCGCCGGCGCGCCGCATGCGGCAGACAGCCGGTGCGGGCGCTCAGGTCTGGATAGGCGGCGCCCGCCATGGATGAATGAACGCTGCCGGCTTTCCTGAGCACTCAGATTCAGGACAAGCGACATCCGTTCCTTGGAAACGTCGACCGTCTGATGCGGTTCGTGACGCGAGAAGAACGCCGATTGTGCCATAGCTTTTTTGCACTCGTCCCCATCATCGGCAAATGCAAGCCGAAGCGGTAAATCCGTCCGTCTTTCAGCGTAGGGCGAAATTTTGACCGCTGCATGCAAAGCGTGAAGACACAGTCGAATCTCGACGGCGATGGCGTCAGCTTCGGGTTTACGGTTTACCGTATGTATACGTAGTAACAGTTAACAAAGGGGTCACTTTCCTGTGGATAACCCCGGATAACTCTGGAGAATCAGTCGTTTGTAGAACGCACAACCGGCTGCAAAGCGTGTGCGATGCCCACTGGGATCGAAGAGTAACTTTTGGCCGTTTGCGTGGCGCCGCGAGTTACCCCGTTTACGTCCACATCGATTCCACACCAGGTCCACCTGCAATTCGCCCGCTTATCCACAGATTCAGGTGGATAACCGGGCGGCGATAAGGGTGTCGCGATGTGGCGATGCGTCAGAGGCTGAGTTGGCGCAGCGCACGCTGGAGGAAACGCGCGGGATCGATGTGCTCGGCAAGTTCGCGTTCGAGCGGCCACGGCTCGCCTTCCAGCTGCGATGCAATCAGTTCGGCGCCGAGCGCCGCCCACACGAGTCCGCGCGATCCGTATGCGAAGGCGCCGTAAAGGCCCTCGGCGCGCGGCAGGTCGAGCGGCCAGGCACCGGCGAGCCGTTCGGCGTCGAGCCGTGCGGCGGCTTCATCGCCGAGCTGGCCGATCATCGGCAGACGGTCGCTCGTGACGCAGCGAAACCCGACGCGCCCCATGTAGTCATGGGCATGTGCGGCATCGCGTGCCGCTTCGAGTTCCGGCAGCATCTGAGCGACGCGCTGGAGGTTTTTGGCGTGGCCGGCGGGACGCACGGTATCGTCGGCATCGTCGAGTTCGTAGGTGGCGCCGGTCAGCGTCACACGGTCAGGGAGCGGCAGCGCGTAACCCTCGCCGATCATCGGCACGCGCAGGTTCGCGAGCGGGCTATCGGCCACGAGCGTCAGTTGACCGCGGACGAGGCGCGTCGGCGCGTAATCGAGCGCTGCCGCGCGCACGGCGTCATACGCGTTAGCGAAGATCATCACCGGCGCCTCGGCGATGAGCGCGCCGTGGTCGTCGAAGGCGCGCCACGCTTCGCCTGCGCGCTCGATGCGGGCGAGGCTCGTGCCAAAACGTGCGTCGAGTTGCGCGCCGGCCGCGGCGCATTGTGCGCTACACAACGACGCCGGACTGATCGCCCCGGCCAACGGATAGAACCACCCGCCTTGCGCCACCGAAACGCCCGCGATCTGCTCGGCGCGCTCGCGCGAGACGGCGAACGCGTATTCGTTGGGATAACCGAACGATTCGAGCGCGGCGGCGACGGCGCGCGATTCGTCGTCGGTCGCGAGATGCAGCAGCCCTTCGCGCTGACGCGTGGGCGCATGACCTGCCGCTTCGAGTGCCGCCCATCGCTGCAACGCGTAGAGATACGCCGCGCGCGTGATGCGCGAAGCGCTGCTGTCGTCACGGGAAATCATCGGGTGAAAGACACCGGCCGGATTGCCCGAGGCTTCGCGCGCGGGCGCCGCATGCCGTTCGATCAGCGTGACGCGCCAGCCGCGTGCGGCGAGCCGTTCGACGAGCGCGCACCCGGCGAGTCCGGCGCCGACCACGATCGCATGCCGTTCTTGCACCGCGACGGGCAGCGGCGGTTCGTAGCGCCGCACGCGCCAGCGCGGCGCGAAGCGGCCGGCGAGCATCGCTCGTTTCGAACCGAAGCCGGCGATCTTGCGGTACTCGAAGCCGTTCGCTTCGAGCCCTTGTTTGACCTCGCCCGCACTGCTCCACGTCGCGAAGGTGGCGCCCTCGCCGGCTACGCGCGCGAGGGCCTTGAAGATCGACGGCGACCAGAGATCGTGATTCTTCGCGGGCGCGAAGCCGTCGAGATAAAACGCATCCGCACGCAGCCACATCTTGGGGAGCGCTTCGGCCGCATCGCCGAAAACGAGCGTTAGCGTGACGCGCCCACCTTCGAATTCGAGGCGGTGCGTACCGGGTACGAGCATCGGCCAGGCATCGGCGAGTTCGTGCGCGCGCGCGGCGAGCGGTGTGTTCGCAACGACATGACCGAGCGCGATGCGTAGATCGTCTCGCGTGAACGGATGCTTTTCCACCGAGACGAAATGCAATCGCTCGCAGCGCGCCGGGTCTTCGCGCCACGCCTGCCAGGTGGTCAGGAAGTTCACGCCCATGCCGAAACCGGTCTCCAGCACGGTGAAAACCCTGCGACCGCTCCATCGCGCGGGCAGTTCGTTGCCATGCAGAAAGACGCTGTCGGATTGAGCGAGCGCGCCGGACGCGCTGTGGTAAACATCGCCGTAAGCGGGTGAAAACGGCGTGCCGTCCTCGCGAAAGGCGAGTGTGGCGGGAGTCAGGATGGTGGTCATAAGGAACGCGAACGGGTAGGACGGTGCGAGGAAAGCGCGGTAAACCAGCGGGCCGACGTTGTTGACGAAGCTCAAATCGCCCGCCCAGCCTGGCTTTGCGGGCGCCGGGGCGTTGGCTGGACGCAACGCTTAAGCGCTGGAAATGGTGATTGCGGCGGCACTTTCGGCGGGTTAAGACGCAAAAATGCATGTGCGTCCCACTATTCGGGCGAATACCGCTGCAAATCTTCGAAACCCTTGTCGTTATTGGGTTTGCGCTGCGCTATCATAGCAAGCGCCGCCCAGGGAAGCGGCAGCACGGCCGTCGAGGCAGAGCGTGAATGCGCGCCGCGACGCGAATCGCCGGGGAGCTCCGGAACCGTCGCTGCTCGACGGCGCGGCACGCGACCGTATAATCGGCGCGTTCGCGCTGTTCGTGTCAACCTAAACTGATAAGGATCTTCTCAATGAATAAACAGGAACTGATCGACGCCGTCGCAGGACAGACGGGCGCAAGCAAGGCGCAAACCGGCGAGACGCTGGATACGCTCCTCGAAGTGATCAAGAAGGCTGTGTCGAAGGGTGACGCGGTGCAGCTGATCGGCTTCGGCAGCTTCGGTTCGGGCAAGCGCGCGGCGCGTACCGGCCGTAACCCGAAGACGGGCGAAACCATCAAGATTCCGGCAGCCAAGACGGTCAAGTTCACGGCTGGCAAGGCGTTCAAGGACGCCGTCAACAAGCGCTAAGACCATTACCGCTTCAAGTTGACGCCCGCCCCTGGCGGGTTTTTTTTCGTCCGCGTTTTTGGGTTGTCCTTGCTGTTCCTGTCGTTCTTTTGATTGGCATTCCTTTGCGAACGTCGCACTTCGCTTCTGGCGCGAAACGTGCCGCGTCGCGCGGCACGTTTGCTCGTCCGGTGCGATCAGCTCAGTCGTGGCGATGAACGATTTCGCCCTCGCCGCTTTCGTGGTCATGGTCGTGGTCCTCAAAGTCCCACGACGGAAACGGATCGGCATACGCGCGCCAGGCGTCGGGGCCCGCCGCATATTCGGCATCGGTCAACAGGCAGGCGTCGAGCTTCGCCTTCCATGCCTTGCGATCGAGATTCACGCCGATCATCACCAGCTCCTGGCGGCGGTCGCCGATGCGCGCATCGGCCGGATCTCCGTACCAGTCGCGCGCGATTTCGCTTTCCAGCGCGGCATCCTCGGGCCAGCTTTCGCGCGGCTGCGCCGCCCACCACGTCCCCGCCGGACCATGACGGCACGTGCCGCCCGCCTGTGAAAGCGAACCGGCGATATCGTTGCGCGTCGCGAGCCAGAAAAAGCCCTTCGTGCGCAGCACGCCCTTCCACTCTTCGTGCAGCAGCGACCACAGCCGTTCCGGATGAAACGGCCGCCGCGCGCGATACACGAAATTGCCGATGCCGAACTCGTCGGCTTCGCCGTGATGGTCGTGGTCGTTCAGCGACGAGAGCCAGCCCGGCGCGCTCGACGCCTCGTCGAAATCGAAGCGCCCGGTATTCAGCACTTCGTCGAGCGGCACCGCGCCGAAGCGGCTCACCAACTGCACCGCGCGCGGATTGATGCGCGCAAGCATGCGCTGCAGGTGCTCGAGTTCGGCGTCGTTCACGAGGTCGGCTTTGTTCACGACGATGACGTCGCAGAATTCGACCTGTTCGATCAGCAGCTCGACGAGCGTGCGGTCGTCCTCCTCGGTTGCCGCAAGGCCGCGTTCGGCGAGCGCATCGGCCGAGCCGTAGTCGCGCAGGAAGTTGAACGCGTCCACGACGGTCACCATCGTGTCGAGCCGCGCGACGTCGGCGAGCGACGTGCCGTCGTCGTCGACGAAGGTGAAGGTTTCGGCGATCGGCATCGGCTCGGCGATACCCGTCGACTCGATCAGGATCGCGTCGAAACGCTGCTCGCCGGCGAGGCGCCGGACTTCGGCGAGGAGGTCGTCGTGCAGCGTGCAGCAGATGCAGCCGTTCGACAGCTCGACGAGCTTTTCTTCGACGTGCGAAAGCGCGGACGCATCGCGCACGAGCGTCGCGTCGATGTTGACGGCGGCGAGGTCGTTGACGATCACGGCGACGCGCAGGCCGGCGCGATTCGCGAGGATATGGTTGAGCAGCGTGGTCTTGCCCGCGCCCAGAAAACCGGCGAGCACGGTGACGGGCAGTGGCGGCTGGTTCATTGCAGTAGAGGAATCAGAAAGACGGGAATGGGCCGCGCTAGCGGCGCGAGCCATCATTGTGCATCATGCGGGCGCGGCGCGCTGACAGAGCGGGTGGTGCGGGTCAATGGCCTGAAACGCGCGGAAAGTAGCTTGAGAGCGCGTTACTTCAGGAAATTCCACTGCCGCAGGATCCCGGCGATCTCTTGCGCGTAGCGGTCGCGCAGCGACGGCGATTCGGAGTGGTACGCGCCGACAGCGGCCCACGTGTTGCCGTATTTGTTCATCTGCTGACGGAGATGCCATGCGGCGATGTACACGTTCTTGCACGGCTCCATGAGCGTGCCCCGCGAGATGCCGTACTGCGCGAGCGTGGGCAGATGGACGGAGTTGATCTGCATCACGCCGTAGTCGATCGAACCGTTCGCATTCCTGTGCACTGCGTCGCCCCGGTTGTGCGACTCGCGCCACGCGATCGCGCGCAGGATCAGCGGATTTACCTTCTGGTACCCGGCGGCTTCATCGAAGCAGTCGGCGTGCGCGAGCGAGCTTGCAGCGGCAAGCACGAGCGTGACGGCGGCGGCAAGCGGACGAATCGGACGGAACCGGACGTTCTTCATTGGCACGGCAAGTGAAAAGGCTGTGGGAACGGGCTGTACGATGCACGAGGCGTCGTTCGGGCGGGTCGTGGCCGGGTATTGCAAACGCGAACCGGGCAAACGCGAATCGGGAAAACCCGGTCTTGGGGGGCACTTCAGGCGCACGGCTGTAGACCGCCCGTATCATACCGGCAGTCCGTGACGCGTCAAGCTGGCTGGGCGTTCGGACGAGTCAAAACGCGGGCAGATGCGCCATGTTGCCCTACAGATCGCTCTGAAGGAAAACGAGGAAGTCGACATCGGATTTCGTCCAGGCTGCTCCTATAATCTCCGATGGACTTTAGAGGAAAAGCACAGGCGGACCTGTCTTGTGACGATTCGGACACGAAAAGCCGCTACCATTGCTTTTTTTGTTGATCATCGGGGACCGAGGGGACGGAGACGACAGCCCGGAGCGATTGGTCCAGTAAGGCCTTTCCGGTTCGCCGCCCGTTCATCCTGCACGACTGGCCGGTGGCGCCCGCCACCGGCCTCGAAATGACATCCATGAGAAGAAATCGTATGGCTTTGCGTCGCGTCGCCACGGCGCTGCTCGTGAGCGGGCTCCTCTCGGCGCAGCTTGCGCAGGCCCAGGTGACGCTGAATTTCGTCAACGCCGACATCGACCAGGTCGCGAAGGCGATTGGCGCGGCGACCGGCAAAACCATCATCGTCGATCCGCGCGTGAAGGGGCAGCTGAACCTCGTTTCGGAAAACCCCGTTCCCGAGGATCAGGCGCTCAAGACGTTGCAGTCGGCGCTACGCATGCAGGGTTTTTCACTGCTGCAGGATCACGGCGTGCTGAAGGTCGTGCCCGAAGCCGATGCCAAGCTCCAGGGCGTGCCGACCTACGTGGGCAACACGCCGTCGGCGCGCGGCGACCAGGTGGTGACGCAGGTCTTCGTGCTGAAGAACGAATCGGCGAACAACCTGATGCCGGTGCTGCGCCCGCTCATTTCGCCGAACAACACGATCGCCGCGTATCCGGCCAACAACACGCTCGTCGTCACCGATTACGCCGACAACGTGCGCCGCATCGCCTCGATCATCGCCGGTGTGGACACGGCCGCCGGCCAGCAGGTAACGGTCGTTCCGCTTCGCAACGCGAACGCCCTCGATATCGCGCCGCAGATCGCCAAGATGCTCGACCCGGGTGCGGTCGGCGAATCGGACCCAACGCTGAAGGTCTCGGTTGTCGCCGATCCGCGCACGAACGCGCTGATGCTGCGCGCGTCGAATACGCAGCGCCTTGCCGCCGCGAAGCAACTGGCGATAGAACTCGATGCGCCCACGAGCCAGCCGGGCAACATGCACGTCGTGGCGCTGCGCAACGCCGACGCCGTGGCGCTCGCCAAGACACTGCGCGGCATGCTGGGCAAAGGTGGCAGCGACTCGTCGTCCTCCGGCAGCGGAGCAAACTCGTTCAACCAGAATTCGGGCAGCAGCACGTCGACGGGCACCGCCGGCACGCCGCCGCTGCCGAATTCGCTTTCCGGCAGTTCGTCGTCGTCGTCGAGCAATCCGATGACGGGCGGTTCCTCCGCCGGCAGCGGCGACGCGCAGTTCTTCGGGGGAGACAAGGCCAAGGGTGACGAAAATACGCCGGGCGGCATGATTCAGGCCGATTCGGCGACCAACTCGCTCATCGTCACGGCGCCAGATGCGGTGTACCGCAACCTGCGCACCGTGATCGACCAGCTTGACCGGAGGCGCGCCCAGGTCTACATCGAAGCGCTGCTCGTCGAGTTGAACTCGGACACGAACGCCAATCTCGGCATCCAGTGGCAGATCGGCAGCGGCAACGTGCTCGCCGGTACCAATCTCGCCACCGGCAGCGGCAACAGCATCGTCAACCTGACGGCGGCCGCGGCGGCCAGCGCCGCCACCGGCGGCCTCGCCGGCGCGCTGGCGACCCAGAACCTCCAGCAGGGCCTGAATGTGGGCTGGGTCCACAACATCTTCGGTGTGCAGGGCCTCGGCGCATTGCTGCAGGCACTGTCGCAGTCGAGCGATGCCAATGTGCTGTCCACGCCGAATCTCGTCACGCTCGACAACCAGGAGGCGAAGATCGTCGTCGGTACGAACGTGCCGATTCAGACGGGCCAGTATTCGAACCTCACGAGCGGCACGGCGAGCGCGGCGTTCAACACGTTCGACCGCGTCGACGTCGGTCTGACGCTGCACATCAAGCCGCAGATCATCGACGGCGGCCTCCTGAAGCTGCAGCTGTACACGGAGGACTCGGCGATCGTGAACGGCACGACCAACGTGACGACCAATCCGGCCGGCCCCAACTTCACCAAGCGTTCGATCCAGTCGACCGTGCTGGCCGACAACGGCGAAATCATCGTGCTCGGCGGCCTGATGCAGGACAACTACCAGGTCAGTAACAGCAAGGTGCCGCTACTTGGCGACATCCCATGGATCGGCCAGCTGTTCCGCTCGGAAAACAAGACGCGCTCGAAGACCAACCTGATGGTGTTCCTGCGTCCGGTGATCATGACGGACGGCGATACGGCGCGAGCGGTGACGTCGAACCGCTACGACTACGTTCAGGGCGTGACAGGCGCGTTCCGGTCCGATAACAACCTGATGAAGGACAGGGACGATCCGGTGGTGCCGCCGATGCCGGTCGGCCCGAGTCAAGGTGGATCCGCGCTGAACCTGTTCGATCTCGACAAGATGAGGCGTCAACAGGCGTCAGGGATGTTGCCCGCAGAGCCCGCTGCCGCGGGGGGCGCCGGGACGAACCTCGAATCGCCGGGAGCGCACCCGTGAACACGCTCGCGCAGGCACCGGCTCCTGCTGGTGGCGAGCGCGAGGCGCCCTCGCCGCTTGCGGCGCGCCTCGTCCCGTATGGCTTCGCGAAGAGCAGCCAGATCCTCGTCGCCCAGCGGCAAGCGGACGGCCTCGAAGTGTGGATCAGTGAGCGCACGACCCCCGCCGCGATCGCCGAGGTTGCGCGCAACTTCGGTGCGATCCGCTTCGTGCGCGTGTCCGCCGACGAACTCGCGCAAGCGATCAACCACGCCTACGCGCGCCACGACGGCAGCGCGGCGCAGGTGGTCGGCGAGGTGGAGGGCGAAGTCGATCTGTCGCGTCTGATGCAGGACATTCCTGAAGTGGAAGACCTGCTGGAGTCCGAAGACGACGCGCCGATCATCCGCATGATCAACGCGCTCCTCACGCAGGCGGCGCGCGAGCAGGCGTCCGATATTCACATTGAGCCGTTCGAGAATGCGTCGGTGGTGCGCTTTCGCGTCGACGGCACGCTGCGCGACGTCGTGCGCCCGAAGAAGGCGCTGCACGGCGCGTTGATCTCGCGTATCAAGATCATGGCGCAGCTCGATATCGCCGAGAAACGTCTGCCGCAGGACGGCCGCATCACGTTGCGCGTGGGCGGCCGTCCTGTGGACGTGCGCGTGTCGACGCTGCCGACCGGCCACGGCGAGCGAGCGGTGCTGCGCCTGCTGGAAAAGGACGCACAGCGCCTGAATCTCGAAGCGCTCGGCATGGCGCGCGACACGCTCGGCCAGTTCGACCAGCTGATCGCGAAGCCGCACGGCATCGTGCTCGTCACGGGTCCGACGGGCTCGGGCAAGACGACCACGCTCTACGCGTCGATGTCGCGGCTCGAAACCGCGACCACGAACATCATGACCGTCGAGGACCCGATCGAGTACGACCTCTCGGGCATTGGCCAGACCCAGGTGAACGAGCGCATCGGCATGACGTTCGCGCGCGCCCTGCGCTCGATCCTGCGTCAGGACCCGGACATCATCATGATCGGCGAAATCCGCGATCTCGAAACCGCGCAGATCGCCGTGCAGGCTTCGCTCACGGGCCACCTTGTGCTCGCGACGCTGCACACGAACGACGCAGCCTCGGCGGTCACGCGTCTCACCGACATGGGCGTCGAGCCGTATCTGCTCGCGTCGTCGCTGCTCGGCGTGCTCGCGCAGCGGCTCGTGCGGCAGCTGTGCCCCGCGTGCAAGGAAGAGCGCACCGAAGACGACGGGCGCAAACGCTGGCATCCGGTCGGGTGCGAACGCTGCGGCCAGTCGGGCTATGCGGGGCGCCGCGGCGTGTATGAACTGCTGCCCATCGACGAGCCGATTCGCGCACTGATCCACCGCAATGCAGCCGACGCCGAGGTCTTCGCGGCCGCACGCGCGCACGGCATGCGGACGCTGCGCGAGGACGGCGAGCGTTGGCTCGACGCGGGAACGACTTCGCTCGAAGAAGTGCTGCGCGTCACGGGCGGCGCATGATGAATTGCAAATGAGCAAAGGCGCTTAAGAACGATGCCGGCATTCCGTTTCGAAGCGATCGACGCAGCGGGCAAGGCGCAAAAAGGCGTCCTCGACGCGGACAGCGCCCGCAGCGCGCGCTCGCAGTTGCGCGGCCAGGGACTGACGCCGCTCGTCGTCGAACCCGCCGCGAGCCGCACGCGCGGCGCGCGCCAGCAGCGGCTCGCGCTCGGGCGGCGCCTGTCGCAGCGCGAGCAGGCGGTCCTCACGCGCCAGCTCGCGAGCCTGCTCGTCGCGGGTCTGCCGCTCGGCGAAGCGCTCGCCGTGCTCACCGAACAGGCCGAGCGCGATTACATCCGCGAACTGATGGCCGCGATCCGCGCCGAGGTGCTCGGCGGCCATTCGCTCGCGAATGCGCTCGCGCAGCATCCGCGCGACTTTCCCGATATCTACCGCGCGCTCGTCGCGGCGGGCGAGCACACGGGCAAGCTCGGCATCGTGCTCTCGCGTCTCGCCGACTACATCGAGCAGCGCAACGCGCTCAAGCAGAAGATCGTGCTGGCGTTCACGTACCCGACGATCGTCACGATCATCGCGTTCGGCATCGTCACGTTCCTGTTGAGCTATGTGGTCCCGCAGGTCGTCAACGTGTTCGCGAGCACGAAGCAGCAGTTACCGTTTCTCACCATCGTGATGATGGCGCTCTCGGGTTTCGTGCGGCACTGGTGGTGGGCGATGCTGATCGTCGTGGCGCTCGTCGCGTGGATCGTGCGCGCGATCCTGCGCCAGCCGGGCCCGCGGCTCGCGTTCGACCGCTGGATACTCGGCGCGCCGCTCGCGGGCAAGCTCGTGCGCGGCTACAACACGGTGCGTTTCGCAAGCACGCTCGGCATCCTGAGCGCCGCGGGCGTGCCGATCCTGCGCGCGTTGCAGGCGGCCGGCGAAACGCTCTCGAACAAGGCGATGCGCGCGAACATCGACGAGGCGATCGTGCGCGTGCGCGAAGGCACGTCGCTCTCGCGCGCGCTCGGCAATACGAAGACGTTTCCGCCCGTGCTCGTGCACCTGATCCGCTCGGGCGAGGCGACCGGCGACGTGACGACGATGCTCGACCGCGCGGCCGAGGGCGAAGCGCGCGAGCTGGAACGCCGCACGATGTTTCTGACGAGCCTGCTCGAACCGTTGCTGATTCTCGCGATGGGCGGCGTGGTGCTCGTGATCGTGCTGGCAGTGATGCTACCGATCATCGAGTTGAACAATCTCGTGCAGTAGCGTGATGCGTGGCGTCAGCGCACGTAGATGGTGGGACCGGCGGTGTTGGCAGGCAGGAAGATTTCGGAGTGCACGCCGTGGCGGTCGATGACGATCGAACGCGGACGCACTTCGGCGAGCGTGATGCCCTGGCCGAGCGGGCCGCCGAGCGAGACGGCTCGCGCCGGTTCGCCGCCGATGCTGACGATGGCCGCCGCGCCCTGTTGCAGCGCGAGGATGCCGAAGAGGTGGACGTCCTGCACGGCGCGCTTGTCGAGCTTGCCGCCGAAGAGCGTGGCGGCTTCGTCGAGCGACACGGGCGGCTGCGCGGCGGCGGCCTGCACCGGCGCTTCGCGGCTCGTGGCGAGCGTGAGGGCCCACCACGTCGCCGTGGCGCAGAACACCGCGAACGCGGCGAGGGACAGGAGGCGGATTTGCAGTGCGTTCATGCGCTCCATTGTACGGAGTATTGTGAAATTTTCGGTGGCGTACGGGGCTTGCCGAGAACCGTCATCGCGTGACATTACAATGACCCGCCACGTGCCTTGCAGCACGCGCGGGGAAAGGCGGGGCCGCAACGCCCGCCGCTACGATCAACCGGCAGGGAAATGCCAGCAATAGTGCCAGGAGGAATGCAAGCCATGTCCATGTGGGCCAAACGCCGTGTCGCAATCGAGGGCCAACGCGCGCGCCGCCAGCGCGGCTTCACGCTGATCGAAATCATGGTCGTGATCGCGATCCTCGGCATTCTCGCCGCGCTGATCGTGCCGAAAATCATGAGCCGTCCCGACGAAGCGCGCCGTGTCGCCGCTCGCCAGGACATCGGCACGGTCATGCAGGCAATGAAGCTCTACCGCCTCGACAACGGCCGCTATCCGACCCAGGAGCAGGGCCTGCAGGCGCTGCTCCAGAAGCCGGCCACCGACCCCATTCCGAATAACTGGAAAGACGGCGGCTATCTCGAACGCCTGCCGAACGATCCGTGGGGCAACGCGTACCAGTACCTGAACCCCGGCGTGCACGGCGAGATCGACGTGTTCAGCTACGGCGCCGACGGCAAGCCCGGAGGCGAAGGCAACGACGCCGACGTCGGGTCCTGGCAGTAGCCGGACGCCGCCGGCGCGGTGAGTCGGCGGCACGCACGGCGGTCGTAGTGCGCGCGTGCTCTGCCGGACCGCCGCCGCCGTTTCCGTCGAATTGCCCCACGCATCATGCGCCAGAGCCGCTCTCTTCGCCCTAACGTCCACGCGAGCCCGCGCGCTTCGATGCGCGCGGGCTCGCGTGCGCGCGCCGGCGGCTTCACGCTGCTCGAAATGCTGGTCGTGCTGCTCATCGCGGGCCTGCTGATCTCGCTCGCATCGCTGTCGCTCTCGCGCAATCCGCGCACCGATCTCAACGAAGAGGCGCAACGCCTCGCGCTGCTGTTCGAATCGGCGGACGACGAGGCGCAGGTGCGCGCGCGGCCCATCGCGTGGGAACCCATCGCAGGCGGATTCCGCTTCGACGTACGCACGGAGGACGGCTGGCGTCCGCTGCGTGACGAACTGCTGGGGCCGCGCAAATGGGACGGCGGCGTGACGGGCGTGGAGATCGCGTATCCGGGCAGCGACGACGGAACGCGTGCCGACCGCCTCGTGTTCGGCACCGAAGCTATCGACGTGCCCGTCCAGGTTACGCTCTTTTCCGCAGCCGGGCGCACGACGATCGTCGGCACCGGCAGCGGCCGCTTCGAGGTGCGCTGACGATGCGGTCCACCCGACGCCCTCGCCGCGCCGCGCGCGGCTTCACGATGATCGAAGTGCTCGTCGCGCTGGCGATCGTCGCGATTGCGCTCGCGGCGTCGCTGCGCGCCGTGGGCAGTCTCGCCGCGAGCGAGGCCGATCTGCACGACCGCCTGCTCGCGGGCTGGAGCGCCGACAACACGCTCGCCCAACTGCGCCTCGCGCGCGCGTGGCCCGATCTCGGCGCGCGCGGCTTCGACTGCTCGCAGGCCAATCTGCGGCTCACCTGCACGCAAACGGTGAGCGCGACGCCGAATCCGGTCTTTCGCCGCGTGGAGGTGTCGGTGACGACACCCGGCCGCGAAGGCAACCTCGCGCAACTCGTCACGGTGCTCGGCAATGAGACGAACCGCTCACTGTGATCGCGCGCGTGCCGCTCGCGCCGCACGCACCACGCGCGCCAGATCGGCCAGGGCAGCGCGCGGCTTCACGCTGATCGAACTGCTCGTCGCGATCGCGATTCTCGCCGTGGTCGCGATTCTTTCGTGGCGCGGGCTCGACCAGATCATGCGCGGACGCGACACGATCACGCGTTCGATGGCCGACGAGCGTGTGTTCGCGCAGTTGTTCGACCAGATGCGGATCGACTGCCGCCGCGCCGCCTCCGACGACGAAGTCGGCGCGTCCGCGATTTCGCTCGAAGGCGGCGCGCTGCAGATCGTGCGCGCGTTCGCTGTACCGCCCGGCGCGGCGCCGCGGCTGCAGGTCGTGCGCTATCGCGTGTCGGAGGGGCACGTCGTGCGTTTCGCGTCGCCGCCGCTCGCGAATCTCGGCGAATTGCGCCGCGCATTGCGCGGCAGCGAGACCGACGACTGGAGCGCGCTGCCGATGATGAGCGGTATCGGCTCGATCAGCGCGCGGCTCTATGTGCCGAAGGTCGGCTGGACGTCGAATATGCAGGACGTGGTCTCGCAACTGACCGCCAACACGAACGGACTCAAGGTGCCGCAGGTCGGCAACGCGCCGCTGCCGCGCTCGGTCACGGGGCTTGAGGTGCGCGTGGGCGCGCAGTCGATGCAGTGGCCCGTCACGCGCGTGTTTCTCGTGGGGGAATGACGATGCGCGCGCCGGATTCTCTCACCACCCACGCGCGCCGCGTTCGACACGCCGTGACGCATGAGGGCGCCCGCCCTCCCCGCCGCGCCCCGCAACGCGGCGCGGCGATCATCACCGCGCTGCTCGTCGTCGCCCTTTCGGCGATCCTCGTGTCGGGCATCCTCTGGCGTCAGCAGGTGCAGCTGCGCCGTATCGAGAACCAGCGGCTGATCGCGCAGGCCCAGTGGATCTCGCGCGGCACGCTCGACTGGACGCGCCTCGTGCTGCGCTCCGAAGGCGATACGTCGGCGGGCGTCACGTGGCTCGGCGGCGCGTGGGGCATGCCGGTCGCGAAGACGCGGCTGTCCGACTTTCTCGGCCAGATCGGCGACGTGCGCGCCGAGCAAGGCGCCGCGACGTATCTCTCGGGATCGATCGAGGACGCCCAGGCGCGCTTCAATCTGCGCAACCTCGTGTCGAGCCCCGCGCCCGGCGCGCTGCAGCTCAACATCACGCAGATCCAGGCGTTCGCGCGTCTGCTGACGGCGCTCGGCATCAACGGCCAGCTCGCGAAGAACACGGCCGTCTATCTGCGCTCGGGGCTAGCGTATTCGATCACGCGCTTCCAGACGTCCGCCACGGCGGCCACCGCGGCCTCGGCGCCGCAGCTCGCGGGCGGTGCGGCGGGCGGCGCGACCTTCACCGACAATCCGGGCCTCGACGACGACACCAACAGCGCCGCCGCCCCGCTCGTGATGACGAGCGTCGACGCGCTGCTCGACGTGCCGGGCTTCACGCCCGAGGCGCTCGCGCGGCTGCGTCCCTTCGTGACGGTCCTGCCGACCGTGACGCCCGTGAACATGAACACGGCGAGTGCGGAAGTGGTCGCGTCGATCGTGCCGGGCATGAACGTGTCGAGCGCGCAGGCGTTCGTCGCGCGGCGCCAGAACGTGTTTTTCCGCAATCTGGGCGACGTGCAACTGGCGCTTCAGGGCGTGGGCCTGCCGCAGGCGTCCGTCGATGCGACGATGTGCGACGTCAACACGAGCTATTTTCTCGTTCACGGCCGTGTGGATCATGAGCGCGCGGAGGTGGACCGCACGACGCTCGTCTGGCGCGACCCGCTCACCCATACGACGCGCATCGTGCGCGACGAACCATGAATCCGAATCAGTCCAACATCGAAAAGAGGTGTGTTTGAGCACGCTGATCGTCTTGATGCCGCCGCGAGACCCGGCGGTCCACTCGCAGGAATGGCAGTTGCCGGAACTGCCGTTCGTGCTGCTCGACAAGGCGGGCAACACGCAGCGCTCGGGGCGTGCTGCGCTTGCGCTTTTGCCGCGTGCTTCGTCGACCGTGCTGCTGATCGCCGCGCGCGACCTGCTGACGGTCGCGGCCGCCGTGCCGCCGCTCAAGGGGCCGCGGCTGCGCCAGGCATTGCCGAACGTCGTCGAGGATCAACTGATTCAGGATTCGCAGACCTGTCACCTCGCGCTCGATCCGCAAGCGCTGCCCGATGGACGGCACACGGTCGTAGCGATCGATCGCGGGTGGTTCCGCTTTCTCGTCGAGGGCTTCGCGGCAGCCGGGCATCGCAGTCTGCGCGCCGTGCCCGTCGCGCGATGCCTGCCGCAGCCCGAGGTGCGCGAGCCTGAAAACGCGGCACCCTTGGAGCAGGCCGCCAACGAACCGGTGATCGCCTGCACGTTCGGCCCGGTCGTATCGACCGCGCCGACGCTGCTTGCGGGCGGCGCGCCCGATCAGACGCTGTCGGTGCCCGGCGCGGCGCTCGAACTCGCCGTCGTGCGCGGTTCGATCGAGCAAGGTCTCGCGGTGCCCGCCCCGAGCGCGGCGGCCACGATCGCCGCACTGGCCGGCGACGCGCCCGTCACGCTCTACACGCTGACCGGCGTGCCCGGCGAACCGTCCGTCGCGGCGTCGAAGTCGCCCGCCGCGCCACTGCCCGGCGCGCAGCCGCTCACGTTCGATACGCTCGCGCGTCGCGCGCTCGCGTGCCGCTTCGACCTGTGCCAGTTCGAATTCGCCGCGCAGCCGTGGCGCCTCGACCGCGCGACGCTGCGCCGTCTGCGCGTGCCGATGGCGCTCGTGGCGGTGTCGCTCGTCGTGGCGATCGTCGGCGCGAACGTGCAGTGGCTGATGCTCACGCGCCAGCGCGACGCGATCAACGCCCAGATGACCGAACTGCTGCTCAACGCCTTTCCGAAGACGACCGTCGTGCTCGATCCGGCGGGCCAGATGGCGCGTCAGCTTCAACTGTTGCGCGTGGCCGCGGGCGAGCCCTCGCCCGACGACTTCCTCGCGCTCGCCGACGGTCTTGCGCGCTCGCTCGGCCCCGTGCCCGCGAACGCCATCGCCGCGCTCGACTACCACGACCGCCGCCTTGAGGTGACGTTCAAGCCGGGCGTCACCGTCGATGCCGATCTCGCCGGACGCCTTGCGCGCCACGGCCTGACGGGCGCGGCGGATAGCAGCACGGGCAAATGGACGATCAGGAGCGCATCGTGAAGACAACGGCATTGAGTGGCGTATGGGCCGAATTCTGGGACGCGCGCTCGGCGCGCGAAAAAACGCTGCTGACGTGGGGCGGCGCGGTGCTGGCTGTGGCGATCGGCTGGTCGGTGCTGTGGGCGCCCGCCGCCGACGGCCGCGCCCAGTTGCGTGCGAGCCTGCCGGGTCTGCAGCGCGAGCTGGCGCAGATGACGGCGCAGGCCAACGAGGCGCGCACGCTCGCGGGCGCGGCGGCGAGCGTCGCGCCGGGCGGCCAGGCGCTCAAGGATGCGCTGACGGCATCGCTCGCCGACCACGGCATGACGGGCGCGCAGGTGCAGCTAATCGGTACGTCGGTGCAGGTGCAGTTGAAGAACGCGTCGTTTCCGGCCTGGACCGGCTGGCTCGACGACGTGCGCAAGCAGTTCAAGGTGCAGGTGGTCGAGGCGCACGTGAGCGCGCTGAAGGCCGATGGCCAGGTCGACCTGACCGCGTCGCTGCAAGCGGCGAACGCGCACTGAACGCCGCCGGGGCTTTGCATGGGACCCGAGTAAGCGCTAAAGCGCTAACTCGGGTCGACAGGAGACCAACGCATGACGTACTGGATTCGGCGCGCGCGCGCTGCGTTGCCGTGGCTCGCCGTGGGCGTGCTGTCGAGCGCGGCGGTGCTGCTTGCGCGGCTGCCCGCCGCCTGGATCGCGCCGCAGTTCGCGCGCATGACGCAGGGTCACGCGAATCTCGTCGATCCGGCGGGATCGCTGTGGAACGGCTCCGCGACGCTGATGCTCGCGGCCGGTCACGACGTGGGCGGTGCGACGCTGCTGCCGGGCCGTATCGAATGGCAGACGGCGTTCTGGCCGCTCTTCACGGGGCGCGTGCGGATGCAGATGCGCCAGACCGAGGCGATGCCCGATCCCGTTGTCGTCGAGGCGACGCCGCGCGGCGCCAACGTGACGGCGGGTTCGATCGACGTGCCCGCGTCGCTGCTCGCGGGGCTCGGCGCCCCGTTCAATACGCTCGACTTCGACGGCCAGGTGCGGCTCGCGTGGAGCCCGTGGCGCACGTTCGGTACCGATGCGTTTGGACGCGTCGCCGTCTCGCTCACCGGCATGAGTTCCCGCGTGTCGCTCGTGAAACCGCTCGGATCGTATGAGGTGGTGGTGCAGGCGCAGGGCGCGTCATCGACGATCGATCTCTCGACGCAGAAAGGGCCGCTGCTGCTCAACGGGCACGGTACGGTTTCGCGCGCGTCGACGTCGTTCGAGGGCACCGCCAGCGCGACGCCCGAGCAGCGCGAAAACCTGGCGGGGTTGCTGAATCTGCTGGGTCGCCCGACCGGGCCGGGGGTTGTCGCGCTGAGTTTCGTTCGTTGATTTTTGCGCGCTGAACTGGCGAGGCGCGCCGCACGAACCGCTTCCGGCCCGTGCGGCGACTGCGTGCCATTGCATCGGCGCGTTACTGCGATGCGGTGGCTTGCGTGGAAGCAGAAGCAGAAGCGGAAGCCGTTGCGGCGTCACGCGCCCCGCTCTGCCCCGTCTGCGCTCCTGAAGCATTCACACGCTTTGGCGCGGCGATGTCGCCCGTCTCGCGATCCATCTGCGTGACGTCCCATCCGCCGCCGAGCGCCTTCACGAGCCCCACCGACGACACCATCCGCTGTCCGACGATGCTCGCGAGCTTTTGCTGCGCGATGAACGCCGTGGTCTGCGCGGACAGCACGTTCTGGAAGTCGGTCGTGCCGGCCTTGTACTCGTTGGTGACGATCTGGAGCGCGTGCCGCGCCGACTCCACGGCCTGCTGCTGAATGACGACTTCCTGCGCGAGGATGCGCTGCGACGCGAGGTTGTCCTCGACGTCCTGGAACGCGGACAGCACCGTCTGCCGGTAGGTCGCGACCTGCTGGTCGTAGGCGGCGCGCGCGGCTTCGGTCTGCGCGCTGCGCAGGCCGGCGTCGAAGAGCGTACCCGCGAGCGACGGGCCGAGCGTCCAGAATCGCGACGGCATCGACAGCAGGTTCGAAAACACCGAACTCTCGAAGCCGCCCGACGCGGAGATCGTGAGCGACGGAAAGAACGCCGACATTGCGACACCGATCTGCTCGTTCGCGGAGGCGGCCTTGCGTTCCGCCGAAGCAATGTCGGGACGGCGTTCGAGCAGCGCTGAAGGCATCGAGAGCGGCACCACGGGCGGCGTGGCCGCCAGCGGCGAAGGCGGGAGCGAAAACGTCGAAGCCGGCTGGCCGATCAGCACCGCGATCGCGTGCTCGTCCTCGGCGCGCGCGATGCCGTTGTCGATCGCCGCCGCCTGCGCCGACTGCAATTGCGTCTGCGCGAGGATCACGTCGGCGCGGCCCGCGACGCCCTGCGCGTACTGGTTCTGCGTGAGCTGCAGCGACTTCTGGTACGCCGCGACCGTGTCGTCGAGCAGGCGCTGCTGCGCATCGAGCGAGCGCAGCGTGAAGTACGTCTGCGCGAGCGTCGCCTGCGCGGACAGGCGCGCGTTGGCGAGATCGGCGGCGGCGCCCTGCTGCCCGGCTTCCTGCGCACCTACCGTGCGGCTTACCTTGCCCCACAGATCCGGCTCCCAGGTCGCATCGAGGCCGAGGTTGAAGTTATTCGTGATGGTGCCGTTGGGGAAGCTGCCGCTCGCATTGCTCACGTGCGTGGGCGTGCGCGAGCGCGTGGCGCTCGCCGACGCGCCGATCACCGGGAAATACGCGGCCCGCGCCTCGCCGACGAGCGCGCGCGCCTGCCGGTAGGCCGCGGCGTATTGGGCGACGGTCTGGTTCTGCGCGTTGAGCTGATCTTCGAGCGCGTTCAGCTGCGCGTCGTTGTAGATGGTCCACCAGGGGCCGCGATCGGTCTGATCGGCGGGATGCGCGACCTTCCAGCCCTCGGGCGCTTCCTTGAACGAAGCCGGAACGGCTGCGGACGGCCGCTGGTAGTTCGGGCCGACGGCGCAGCCGCTGAGCTGGAACGTCAGCGCGGCCGCGGCGCACAGCAGCGTGAGCGCGCGGGCGTGGCGCGGGAACAATTCGGGCAAACGGACGGTACGGACGATACGGCGGGGCATGCAAGCAATCCTGTCGATGCGGCCGGCAAGAAGCGGGCGGCAAAAGGCGGCGTGGGCTTCGTTACCGGACGGGCGGCGCGGTGCGCGATGACGCGCAGCGGGGTTGTCGTGTCGCGGCAATGGTAGCGCAGGCGTCGCGCGCTGCGCGGAATCTGCAAGAGTAATGCGGGGACGGGGAACCGTGTGTTACGGCCGATCGCGGACCGGTTACGTGCGGTTACGGCGCCAGCGGCGCAGTGCGTGGAGCGCGTAGTCGCCCGCGCGGACCTTGCGTTGCGGCGCGCAGGCGGGCGTGCCGGCCGGTGCGGAAGCTTGCGTTCCCGTGGGCGCGGAAGCGGGTGCACAAGCGGCACGGCACACGGGCTGGCCGCCTGAGCATGCCGACGAGGCCGCGCCCGGCTCCACCTTGCGCTCCGCGCGGCGGCGCTTCGCCCACATGTACAGCAGGACCGCGAACGAGCCGCCCGGCAGCGCGAACACCGCCACGTAGACCGCGAGCTTGCGCCAGCCCGCCGCCCGACTGGCCGCGCCGGCTTGCGCGAACGCGAAACGGGCCGTGTCGGTGACGGAGCGGCCAAGGCCGCCGAGGGCGTTTTTCAGGTACAGCATGGTGCGGTCTGAGGGTGAAAGCGAAACGAAGTGATTGCCTGTCATAATATTGACTATGCAAGCAATTGCGCAAGCTTATTTGCGCTGCACCAAAAGCGGTGTTGTTTTTTAGTCTGTCAGAACCGCAGCCATCATGTCGATAGGCGGTTACGTCGACATGCGATTGACTTGCCTGCCTAAGCAGCTAAAATTTCGCGATTGCTTTGATGATCCCGATGCAGCCTGGTGTGTCCCCCAATATGAGCGAAGCGCCTGTCACGTCCGAACGGAACAAGATCGAGTCGAGTCTCGGCTATTTCCTTTCGACCGCGCGCAACGTCCTGGCCGCCCGGATGGACCGCGCCGTCGCGCCGCTCGGCCTGACGTCGTCGCAGATCGGCGTGATCTTGCTGCTGGGGTTCGAGCGCGCGCATACGCCCAACGAGATGTCGCGCGTGCTGTCGTACGACACCGGATCGATGACGCGCATGCTCGACCGGCTCGAAAAGAAAGGCTTCCTCGTGCGTCAACGAAGCCGGGCCGACCGGCGCGTCGTGGAACTTGAATTAACGCCGCTCGGCCGTGACGCGGCGCAGCAACTCCCCGACCTGGTGTCGAAAGTGCTGAGCGAGCAGTTGCGCGGTTTTTCCGCCGACGAATCCGCGACGCTCTTGCGTCTGCTGCAGCGTTTCATCGCCAACGACGCGGCGACCGAAGCGATCTGCAGCGTCCAGGGCGGCTGCCCGGCCGCCCTGGACGTACTGCCGGAAAGCAATAACCCGTAACGAGCAAGTCGCAAGCAACAAGCGCATGACAGGCGGCCCGCCGGGCGCCTCTCCTTCAGTCTGATAACTGTCTGGGCAGAGAATGCTGAGGCATTGAAGCGCCGACCGCCAAACGCCTGCCATTCATGCAGCGGCCGCAGTCTGACATAAAAGGATTCAGGACCGATGAACGCATCCACCGCGGCGCCCGCAGCCGCCGAGCCATTACCGCTGACAGGCGGCACGCTTGCGCTTCTCACCGTCGGCCTCGCACTCGGCACGTTCATGGAGGTGCTCGACACCTCGATCGCGAACGTCGCCGTGCCGACCATCTCCGGCAACCTCGGCGTCGCCAACACCGAAGGCACGTGGGTCATCTCGTCGTACTCGGTGGCGTCCGCGATCGCGGTGCCGCTGACGGGCTGGCTCGCGCGGCGCGTGGGCGAAGTGCGGCTCTTCACGCTGTCGGTGCTGCTGTTCACGGTGGCCTCGGCCGCGTGCGGCTTCGCGTCCAACTTCGAGACGCTGATCGCATTCCGTCTCGTGCAGGGCCTCGTGTCCGGCCCCATGGTGCCGCTCTCGCAGACCATCCTGATGCGCTCGTATCCGCCCGCGAAACGCGGCTTGGCGCTTGGCCTCTGGGCCATGACGGTGATCGTCGCGCCGATCTTCGGCCCCGTGATGGGCGGCTGGATTACCGATAACTACACCTGGCCGTGGATTTTCTACATCAACGTGCCGATCGGGCTCTTCTCGGCGGCGTGCGCGTACATGCTGCTGCGCGGACGCGAGACGAAGACGGCGAAGCAGCGCATCGACGCCGTGGGTCTCGCGCTGCTCGTGATCGGCGTGTCGTGCCTGCAGATGATGCTTGACCTCGGCAAGGACCGCGACTGGTTCAACTCGACGTTCATCGTCACGCTGGCGATCATCGCGGCGGTGTCGCTCGCGTTCATGCTCGCGTGGGAGGCCACCGAAAAAGAGCCCGTCATCGATCTCTCGCTGTTCCGCGACCGCAACTTCGCACTGGGCGCGCTGATCATCTCGTTCGGCTTCATGGCGTTTTTCGGCTCGGTCGTGATCTTTCCGCTCTGGCTGCAGACAGTGATGGGCTACACGGCCGGCATCGCGGGCCTCGCGACGGCACCCGTCGGACTGCTCGCACTCGTGCTCTCGCCGCTGATCGGGCGCAACATGGACAAGCTCAACCTGCGCATGATCGCAAGTTTCGCATTCCTTGTTTTTGCGTTCGTCTCGCTCTGGAATTCGACGTTCACGCTCGACGTGCCGTTCGATCATGTGATCCTGCCGCGTCTCGTGCAGGGCATCGGCGTGGCGTGCTTCTTCGTCCCGATGACGACCATCACGCTCTCAAGCATTCCTGACGAACGTCTCGCGAGCGCGTCGGGGTTGTCGAATTTTCTGCGTACGTTGTCGGGCGCGATCGGTACGGCGGTGAGCACGACGTTCTGGGAAGACGCCGCGATCTTTCACCACGCCGTGCTCTCCGAGTCGGTGACGCGCTATTCGCCGAACACGAGCGCCTTTAGCGATACGCTGTCGAGTCTCGGTCTGTCGAGGCAGGGCGTGACAGCGCAACTCAACGAGATCGTCACGCAGCAGGGCTACATGATGGCCACGAACGACTTCTTCCGCATTTCGTTTGTGGTGTTTCTCGTGCTGGCCGCGCTTGTGTGGATCACGAAGCCCAGAAAAGGCGCGGGACCATCAATGGGTCATTGACGGTCCCGCTGGCGGCGGCTGACCGGTTGGTATGCCGGTCGGCGCAGCCGATGAGCGCAATCAGCGCAGCGTGACGCCGCTCGTCTGAACCTCGACGCGGCGGTTGTGCGCACGGCCTTCGGCCGTGGCATTCGAGTCGATCGGCTTCGAGGAGCCGTAGCCCTGGACTTCGTACTGGCCGGCGTGCAGCCCCTTCGACGCGAGATAGTTGTGGACCGTCTGGGCGCGACGCAGCGAGAGGCGGTCGTTATAGGCCTTGGAGCCCACGGAATCGGTATGGCCGCCGATGACCACCGTGCCGATGTTCACGCCGTCGCTTTCCTTGATGAAGTTGTCGAGCCGCTCCTTGCCGGCCGGAAGCAGGTCGGCCTTGTCGAATTCGAAATTCGCGTCGGCGCCCAGCGTGACGGTGCGCGGCTGGGTTGCCGGCGCTTCGACGCGCGGCGGCGGAGGCGGCGGCGGCTCCACGGGCGCCGGCGGCGCCTGGCAGATGAAGACGATCTCACGCGGATCGTTTTCCGCCACGTAGCCGGCCACGGCGCGGTCCACGGAGGAGACGCGCAGCGGCTGCTTGTCGCCGCATACTTCGTTGACCGTGGCCATACAGGTCTTCGAGCTTTCCAGCAGGCCGTGACACTGCACCCGATAGGCCTGGGTGCCGTTCGCAAGCGTCACGATATCGAGATTGTGCAGAGGCCCCGACGCCGTCGTACAACCAGTGGCGACGACGGTGAGGGCGGCCAGCCCACTGGCGGACAGTAGTCGCAGTTTCATTGTCGATTAGAGTCAAAGGTGAGGGGTGAACTGTTCGGCATGCGCCGAATCAGGTCCACGATACGGGCCTCACACTCATCTTCTCAATCGGAGAAACCTTAAAACCGCGACGCAAGAGGCGGTTAAAAACGGCGGCGGTTAAAAACGGCGGCGGCGGGCGGCGTTACGGCCGCCGGTTTTACACCGTCATTCGCGTTTCGATGTCAGGGCGTGGTGGACGGCTTCGCGCCGCCGCCTGCGGGTGCTGCCGCTTCGTCAGCACCGGCGATCGGCGCGTCGACGCCCGTACGCACATACTGCTTGAACGCCGCCCCCGCGGTCCACGGGTCCGGCTTGCAGCCGAGCGAGCTGTCACAGTGCGCTGCGAAGCCGATCGTCGCGGTGCCGTCGCTGTTGGCGGCTTTCGTGATTTCGAATGCGAGCAGACGTTTGCCGCCGCCCGGGCCCGAGGTCTGGATCAGCGTGTCGGTGACCGTTTGCACTTCGTACTTCGAATGGCCGCGCACCCAGTCCTGCGCGCGTTGCCACCAGAGGTCGCATTGGGCCTTGTCCGAGCACGTGAGCGGTGCCGTCGCGACCTGCATGACGTCCGGATTGACCTGTCCGCCCGTCGAGCACGCCGCGGCGATTGTACAAAGCAGGATCAGCAGAATTCGTTTCATCGTGTTATGTCCTCCCCGGGTGCACCGTGCGTGGCGCGGCGCTTGTCTGCCCGCGCGGGAATGCGCTCGCAGGCATCTCGATGCCTTTTTGTTGGACCGCGCGGGCTTCGCTTTCGTTTCAGGTAATTGCAATGCCCGGCGGCGATGGGTCAGGCGCTGTAGCCGTCGAGCGTGTAGGCGCGATAGTCGGCGATGAACGCGTCGAACGAACCGGCGTCCTCGCGTTCGAGCCTTGCCTGATCGTCGAGCGACTCGCGTGCGAGCGTTTCGAAATGCGCCGTCGATCCGGCGTCCAGCGGACGCGAGAGAAAGTGCGCCGCGTGCCGTTCACTTTGCGCGAGCGCAAATTGCAGGAAGGTTTGCTTTTCGTCGCGCAGGGTTTGCAGCACGCAAGCCGACGGCGTGAGCGACGCGTCCGCGAGTTTCGCGCGCTCCGTTGCCACGGCGCGCACGTGTTCGTCCGTGCCGCGTACTGCGTCGAGCGTCGCGGCGGCACGCCCGATTTGCGCGAAGAGTCCGGCGGCCCAGTCCTGCATCGGCACCGGCTTGCCGTCGCGCTCGAGTTCGAGTCCCGGACGGCGACCTTCTTTCGTGACGAGCCCGAAATTTTCGTTCGCTTCGGCGTATGCGGGTGCGGACAGAAACGGGCTGTCGTCCAGCGCGCATGCGAGCAGATAGGCGTCGAGAAAGCGCGCCGTCGCGAGCGAAATGCCGGTGGGCTCAAACGGATCGATATCCATGCAGCGCACTTCGACGTACTGCACGCCGCGCCCGGCGAGCGCATGCAGCGGACGCTCGCCCGGATTCGTCACGCGCTTCGGGCGGATCGTCGAGTAGAACTCGTTTTCGATCTGCAGCACGTTCGTATTGATCTGCACCCACTCGCCATCGCGCTGCGTGCCGATCGCCTCGTACGGCGGATACGGCTGGCTCACCGCCTGCGCGAGCGCTTCGAGATAGCCGGGCAGGGTGTTGTAGTCGGCGTGCAGCGCCGACTGGCCCGTCGTGTTCGAGTAGCCGAGGTCGCTCATGCGCAGGCTCGTCGCGTACGGGAGGTAGAGCGTCTCGTTGTCGAGCGCTTCGAGCCCGTGGTCGTGGCCGCGCAGGAAGCCGGCGTCGAGCGCGGGCGACGCGCCGAACAGATACATCAGCAGCCAGTTCGTGCGACGGAAGTTGCGAATGAGCGCGAGATAGCGCGCCGACTGGTAGTCCGTCAGCGTCGCCGCCGACTGTTCGTGCGCGTGGAGCGCCTGCCACACGGCTTCGTCGAGCGAATAGTTGTAGTGGATGCCCGCGATGCATTGCATCGTGCGCCCATAGCGCAGCGCGAGACCCATGCGATAGACGCGCTTCAACCGGCCGATGTTCGACGTGCCGTATTCGGCGATCGGGATGCCGTCGTCGGTGGCGGGCAGCAGGCCTGGCATCGATTCGTTCCAGAGGATTTCGCCATCGCGCGCGAGCACCGCGTAGACGTAGCGATGCAGTTCGTCGAGGCGTTCGAGCGTGATCGACGGATCGCCCTCGGCGGGCGTGATGATCTCGAGCAGCGCTTCCGAATAGTCCGTGGTCAGCGACGGATGCGTGAGCGCCGAACCGAGCGCCGCCGGATGAGGCGTCATCGCGAGCCGCCCGTCGCGCGTCACGCGCAGGCTCTCCTTTTCGATGCCGCGCAGACCGCGTTTGAGCGCGTCGCGGTGAGGCCCGGCGCTCAGCACGGAAAGGCGCTGCGCGAGAACGTCGTTCGTGCGTGTAGAGGTCGTGTCAGGCATTGAGAGGTCGGGCTCAGGCCGGCGGCACGAGGCTTTCCGCGCGCGCGCCAGCGTTAGTTTTTTCGTCAGCGGGCACTTTAACATCTCACCGGAAGACCTGCTTGAGGCTATCTCGCGCGCCTCGGCGGGCCTTGCGCGGGGTTGATTTCGGGCGTTTCGCGGCCTGTCTTTCGGGTGCTGTGCTGCGTGTATTGCGATGTTCTGCGACCCGTCAGCCGCCGCGCGCGGCGCCCGCGCGATCGGCGAGCTCATTCCACAGATGCATCGCCGCATACGCACGCCACGGCTGCCACGCGTCGCTGCGCGCGCGCTGCTGCGTGGCACGCACGAGCGCCGGGTCGCGTGCGGCGATTGCCTGCATCAGCACGAGATCGGTGGCGGGCCACGCGTTCGCGTCGCGCCACGCGCGCATCGCGACGTATTCGACCGTCCATGGTCCGATGCCCGGCAGCGCGAGCAGTGCCGCGCGCATGGCGTCGAGATCACGGGCGGTATCCGCTGCGGCAGCCGGTCCGCCGTCGCTGCGGCGTTCTATGACGACAGCGCCGCTCGCCACCGCCTCGGCGAAGCCCTGCAGCGCGGCGACGCGCTTGCCCGGCATGCCGATGCCGCCGAGGTCGGCGGCGGCGAGGGCGGCGGGAGTCGGGAATCGCCAGGCGGTGTGTTCGTGCGGATGGGCGTCGATGCGTCGGCCGACGCGCTGCACGAGGCGGCCGACGATCGTCGTCGCCGCCTTCACGCTCACCTGCTGGCCGACGATCGCACGCACAACCAGCTCGAAGCCCGACCACGCGCCGGGCACGCGCAGACCGGGTGCGGCAGCGACGAGCGGCGCGAGCCACGGATCATCGGCGAAATGTGCCGCGATGGCGGCAGGGGCCGCCTGCGTGTCGAACATGCGGGCGAGCGGGGCGGCGAGGGCGCTCGCATACGTGCTCACCGGGCCGTCGATCTCGACGGCGAGGCAGCGCTTGCGCGCATGGCGGCGGACGGTGAGGGTGCCGCTCGCGTCGCGGAAGTCGATGGCGCGGCGCCAGGCGCCGTCCTCGACGATCTCCACGCCCGGCGTCGCGCGGCCCGCGAAGAAGCGCAGCACGCGTGGCCAGTCGTAGGGAGCGCGAAACGGCAGTTCGAGCGTGGCGCTGTCCGCTGGGACCTCGATCTGCGGTTGCTGCGACGATTCCGGCTTCGATTCCGGTACGGCGGCGCTCAAGCGGCTTTCTCCGGCGAGGTTGGATGGCGGGCATCGGCATCGGAGTCGGTGCCGTCGCGGCGGTGAGGCCCGTTGACCGCGCGGCTATGAGCCTCCGCATCGATGAGCGCGGCCTTGCGCGCGAGCCCCCAGCGATAGCCCGCAAGCGAGCCGCTCTTCTGCACGACGCGGTGGCACGGAATCGCAAGCGCCACGGGGTTTGACGCGCACGCGCTCGCCACGGCCCGCACCGCGCGCGGCGCGCCGAGCGTTTCGGCGATCTGCGTGTAGCTGCGGGTCTCGCCATAGGGAATCCGCTGCAGCGCGTCCCAGACGCGCTGCTGGAACGCCGTCGGCGCGATGTCGAGCGGCAGGTCGAAGCGCTCGCGCCGGCCGTGCAGATACGCGTCGACCTGGGCGATGAACGGCGCGACGGCGCCGCCGTCCTCGACGCAGTCGGCATTCGCGAAATCGGCGTGAAGGGCGGCGGCGAGCGCCGCTTCATCGTCGCCGAACGCGATCCTGCAGATGCCCTTGTCCGTGGCTGCGACGAGGACGCGGCCGAGCGGCGTCGGCGCGGCACCGTAACGGATCGTGAGGCCCGCACCCTTGCGGCGGTACGCGGACGGCGCCATGCCCAGCTCGGCCGGCACGCTCTCGTAGAGCCGCGACGACGAGCCGAAGCCTGCATCGGCGCTCGCGCGGGTCACATCTGCGCCTTGGGTGAGGGCGTCGCGCAGCACGGCACCGCGGCGCGCCGCCTGATACTGGCGCGGCGACACGCCAAGCACGCGCTTGAAGAGGCGCTGCAGGTGAAACGGGCTCAGATGCACGGCGTTGCCCAGATCGGCGAGCGTCAGGCGCGTCTGCGGATCGGCGTCGAGCGCGGTGCATGCGCGCCGCACGATCTCCAGTTCGCGCGGCAGGCCGCCCGGACGGCAGCGCTTGCATTCGCGGAAACCGGCCGCGCGGGCGGCGTCGGCGTCGTCGAAGAATGCGACGTTCTCGCGGCGCGGCAGCCGCGACGCGCACGATGGACGGCAGAACACACCGGTCGTGCGGACGCCGTAGAAGAAGGCGCCGTCGGCGTGGGCATCGCGCGAGGCGATGGCATCCCAGCGGTCGGCTTCGGTGGCCCAGGATTCAGGCTGGACGGGCAGACGGGTCGGCGTGGCGTTCATGGCGTGGCTCCCCGGAAGGACGGTTTCGATGGTTCCCACTGTAGCCGCGCGCCTCGGCGCCGACGCGCCGGATCTTGCGCTGTCATCCACGTTTTCCTCAGACTCGGGGCGTCGCGATCTGGCACTTTGAAGAAGCCTCGGGCCCCGTTGCGACAAACGGGCACGATTGCGGGTTTTCCCTTAAAAAATTGTTGCGTCGCGCCAGGCGGCTGTGTATAGTTGCTCCTGTCTCCTCCATGTCTCCTCCTGATATGGATTAAGCCCGCTCACAGCAGCGGGCTTTTTTTCGTCTTGTGCTTTTGCGTACCTCGTACCAATCAGCCGGCGACGAGCCAACGACTCGCGAACGCGCGTTTGCCCGGCGACGCTTCAATTTTCCACTTCTTTTCCGGCTTGCGCAGACCATCGCCAGTACCGCCCGTGCCCGCAGCGGGTGGCAGCATTCGACGCAAAAGCCGGTTGTCCATGCGACGGCGCGCCAGGTAGTTCAAGATGAAGGGCGAGCGCTGCCACACCGTCGAAGCGCGCGCTGCACATCGAGAGCCCGCCATGCAGATCCAGATCCGAGAAATCGATCACGTCGTCATTCGCGCCGCCGATCCGGTCGCGATGACGCGCTTCTACTGCGACGCCTTGGGCTGTCACGTCGAACGCGAGCAGCGCGAGCTTGGGCTCGTCCAGTTGCGCGCGGGGCGCTCGCTGATCGATCTGGTCGCGATCGGCGGGCCGCTCGACCGTGACGGTGCGAAGGGTGCCCCGGCCGGGCGAAACATGGATCACCTGTGTCTGCGCGTCGAGCCGTTCGACGGCGGCGCCCTCAAAGCACATCTCGAATCGTTCGGTGCACGCCCCGGCGACGTCGTGGCGCGTTACGGCGCCGAAGGATACGGGCCGTCGCTGTATCTGTTCGATCCCGAGGGGAACATGGTGGAACTGAAGGGGCCGCCAGCTTCAGCTTGACGCAGGCGGCGGCAACGCGAGGAGAGCGCCCAGGCCCGCTCAGACTTTTTCCGGCGCCTTGAACACCGTCCATTCGACGGCAACCGGCTCGTCGCTCCCGTTGCCGATCCACGCCGCGCCGTCCTGCACCGTGCACTGCAGACGCATGGTCCGCTCGGTGAGCTTGCCGAGCGCTTCCGCGACGCCATCCGCGAGCGACCACACGGTCACGTTGCGCAGCCGCTCCACCTTGCCGCGCACGCCCTGCCACCAGATGTCCGAGGTGCGGCCGCCGTAGGCGATCACGATCACTTCTTCCGCGCGCCCGCTCGCCTTGGCGATGCGGCGCTCGTCCGGCTGGCCGACTTCGATCCACGTTTCGATCGCGTCCGTATAGTCCTTGCGCCAGAGATCGGGTTCGTCGATGTCGGAGAGGCCCTTGCAGAATTCGAGCCGGTCGCTCGCGAAGAGCGCGAAGGCGGCGATGCGGACCATCATCCGGTCGTTCGTCTCGGACGGATGGCAGGCGATCGTCAGCGTATGGTCGGCGTAGTAGTGCCGGTCCATGTCCGCGATCTGCAGTTCAGCTTTGTAGATGGTCGATTTGAGTGCCATGCCGGATCCCGGACCACGCAAAACCGCACATGATAGCGAAGTTTCGTGCAAGCGACGTGCCGCGACCGCGCGAACAGCGCATCGCGCTATGCGGATGGTCAGCCGGGAAAATGACGGCGGTTTGCAGGGACGCATGCGCGCGGGGCGCGCATGGGCCGATTGCGGGCGGGGTTCGCTCGCACGTTTTGCGGGTTCGCCGGAAGGCGACGGTGAGGAGCGCCTCGCGCGTGACGGCGACATGGCGCGGGTGCCGCCCCACAAGGAATGCGGGAATGCGCCCGCGCGATCGGGGCGCCTAAGCCCGTGCGGCGTTACTGCTTGATAAAGCGGTCGCTGGTCCAGAGACCCTGATCGTCGCCGTTGGCCGAATTCACGAATTCGACATCGTGTCCCACCACGCGCACCACGCGGAACGGCTGGTTATCCGGCGTCGGCAGACACTGGAAGCCCGAGAAATACTCCTGCATCTGCTGATGCTCGCCCGCCTGGTCGTGCATGGAAACGGCGTCGAGGTTGTCCTTCGACATGCAGCCATACGAGCCCGGCTTGAACTGCACCGTCTGCTGCGGCTTGACGACGACGTCCTGAGCGAATGCGGACGCGGCGCAGACCAGACCGGCTACGGCGGCAGCCATGACGGACAGCATTTTCATTTTCTGCCTCCTGCGGGTAATGACTCGGGTTAGTTACGCATTTAACTTCGACGTTAAAGGCAAGTTGAAAATCTAGAAGACGCGGGAGAGACTTCAAGCGCATCTTGTGTGCATCCGCAGCGGAACGGGACGCGCGCGGCGCGCTTCGGCGCGAGATACCGCGCTACGCGAAAGTGGATATCGATATGTTAGATAGCATTCCGAATCAATGGAATCGGCGTATCGGGCCTGTCGAGCAAGGCGCATTTAAATCGTGTCGATCAAATGACCTCGTGAGTCTCGCGAAATTAAAAGCGTAAATACAACGCACAGGGAAAATGACGCGGCGCACATAAAGTCGTCCGCCGGTGATCCCAAAGCAGCCGCCAGGTGAAGCGTTTGCAGAATAAAAACGATGCCAGCCCCGAATGCGCGAGCGGCGCCCAGACAAATTGCGTGTTGCCCGACTTCATGGATTAATCGGGTTTCCCTTCAGGAGAAACGCTATGACATTTGCCCACTGGCTGCCGTTTGCGATTGCGTCGGCCATTCTCGTCGCCATACCCGGCCCCACCGTCCTGCTGGTGGTCTCCTACGCGCTCAGCCATGGCCGCCGCTACGCGCTGGCGACCACCCTCGGCGTCGCGCTCGGCGACTTCACGGCGATGACGGCGTCGATGCTCGGCCTCGGCGTGATTCTCGCGGCATCCGCGACGCTGTTCAGCGTGCTGAAGTGGGTCGGCGCCGCCTACCTGATCTATCTCGGTCTCAAGCTCTGGCGCGCGCCCATCCCGCAACCCGGGACGCCCGAATCACCCGAAGCAGCCGCCCCGCCGGAGACGCGCACGGGCCGCATTCTGGCGCACGCCTACGCGGTCACCGCGCTGAACCCGAAGAGCATCGTTTTCTTCGTCGCATTCGTGCCGCAGTTTATCGATCCCCATATGCCCGCGCTGCCGCAGATCGTCATCTTCGAGGCGACGTTTCTGGTCCTCGCGACGCTCAATGCGTTCGGCTACGCGATGCTCGCCGCCGCGGCGCGCAAGGCCGTGCGCAGCCCGCGCGTGCAGGGCATCGTCAACCGCACGGGCGGCTCGCTCCTGATATGCGCGGGGCTTTTCGCGGCCGTCTGGAGGCGGTCCGCGGCTTGAGTTTTGGGGTGGGCACGCGCTTTGCCGCTCAGGCATCTGAAGCGGTCGCGCGGTGCAGAAAATGGCACCTAAGTGAGTAAGTATTTGCCCACAGTGCAATCTGTGGCGTTATGACTACAATGGAAACGCAACCGCTTGACAACCAGGAGGTAATCGTGATCGAACACGTAATACTGGGCGCGTTTCTGCTCATCCCCCTCGTCATCGTCGTCTTTCTGTTTTCCGATGAAATTCTCGAGGAGCATCGGCAGCGCGTAGAAGCGGGAGCGCACCATATCGACTGGCGTCATCCTCTGCGCAGCATCCTGCACCACTAACGCGTGGTGCCGCCCGAACGCGACGCACCAGCGGACGCGATGATCAAAGGAGGTGCTCGTGGAAATCGAGTTCTCCTGGATGACGTACTTCGTGTCGCTGTTCGTGCTGGTGGTGTTGTCCATCGCACTGAGCCTGCTTTGCCCGTCCGGCGGACGCCGCAGTCCCACGTTCCGCGATGGCGCCGGGCGGCGTCCTGACGGCGAACGCACGCATTGATCCTGTTCGCGTAATCGCGCGTTACCTGGTGTAGCACCTGTATCGGGCGTTCGCGTCCACAATCTGCCGCATGTATTCAAACGTTCTCAAGGAGAGCGACATGCGAAAGATGATGGCCGTCGTGGTACTGACGAGTTCTCTCGCCGTGGCGGGGCCCGCGAGCGCGCACGGTCACGGCGGTGATGTGGTCGGTGCGCTGATCGGCGGCGCGGTGATCGGAGCGGTCGTCGGCGCGGCGATCAACAGTGCGCCGGCCGTCGCGTATCCGGCGCCGCCGGTTTATGCGGCCGCGGCGCCTGCTCCCGTTTATGCGGCCGCGCCGGCGGGTTACGCAGCGGCGCCGGCGGGCGGTTATCCCGGCGGCTATTGCTACGACCAATACTCCGGCAACTACGTGTCTTGCGCGCCCGCCCAGCCCGCGCCGCCTCCGCCTGCGCCGTACTACGGCGGGTATCCGCAGCAGCCGGGCTGGTAATACCGTTCGCTTGACCCGCTTCACGACGCGCGCGGCGGTCCGTCTTCTGCCGCCGTCGCGCGCCACGATCGCCACGATACGAAGTTCGCTTTATCCCGTCTGCTCGATGGGCCGCACGCGCAGCGTGAGCTTTTGCGTCAGCCGGATCGTGGTGATCTCCACCTCGCGATCGATTCGCGAGGCGTCGAGCACACGCTGCAACGCGTCGATGCCATCGACCGGCAATCCGTCGATGGCGACGATCGTATCGTCGACGCGCAGTCCGCCCAGCGCCGCCGGGCTCCCCTTCATGACTTCCATCACGCGCACGCCGCTCGTCGACGCGAGTTCGAAATAGCGCTGCACCTTGCGCGCGATCGGCACATTCGTCCCCGCGATGCCGACGTGCGCGCGCCGCACGCGTCCGTGCGCAAAGAGTTGCGTGATGACCCACTTCGCCGTATCGATCGCGGTCGCGAAGCAGATGGCCTGCGCGCCGGGGATGATCGCCGTGTTCACGCCGATCACCTGTCCCGCCGAGTTGACGAGCGGCCCGCCCGAATTGCCGGGATTCAACGCCGCGTCGGTCTGGATCACGTCGTAGATCATGCGGCCGGAGTTCGAACGCAAAGAGCGTCCTAGCGCCGACACCACGCCCGTCGTCACCGTCTGCGCGAGTCCGAGCGGACTGCCCACCGCGATCGCGATCTGTCCCGCGCGCAATCGCGCCGATTCGCCGAGTTCGGCGTGCGGCAGCACCTCGGAAGCGCCGATGCGCAGCACGGCGAGGTCGGTGCTCGGGTCGTCGCCGACGAGGTCGGCTTCGTACGTTGCGCCATCGGCGAGCGTTACGCGCACACCGCTCGCGCCGTGCACGACGTGGCTGTTCGTCAGCAGATAGCCATCGGGCGTGAAGAGAAAACCCGAGCCGCTGCCGCCGCGCGCAGCGGCGTTGCCTGTCGCGCGGCGCTCGACCGCGACGAAGGCGACAGCGGGTTGAACACGTTCAAGCGCACCGATCACGGTGCGCGAATAGGCATCGAGCAAAGCGTCGTCGTCGCGCTGAGGCGGAACGGAGCCGTCGGCAGCGACGCGAGCGAGATCGTCGATAAAGGAAGGACGGCTGCCCACGATCAGAACTCTCCGATTAAACGAGGGCAGTACATGCAGGGGGGACGCGGCGTTTTCAAGTGGCCGGAATGCGCGTGTGCCACTGGCGAAATTCGAATCGCGCGACGCTCGATTCAAGCGTTATTCCGCCGACAATTGGCAATTTGCGCGTCAATTCGCGGCTCAAATGTCTGAGGAAGGCGGCGCGATGGTTAACTATTGTCAAAAGGGCCATCGCGGCGTTGATGCTCGCTAATTGAGCCTTGAGAATGTCTTCGCGGCGCAGTCCCCTCGCGCCGCGAAGTAGTGGCAAGCTCTTTCGCCGCGGCATTGCCGCGGCATTTTTTTGTCCGTCTTTTGTCTGCGTTTTGCCCGCTTTGGGCCCGCTTTTGGCCCGTATATTCGCGAGCCGCAGGCGATCAAAGCTGGAACGCGCGAACCGCCAAACGGAGCGTTTCGGCCTGCGTCTTCAGTGCGCTCGCAGCTTGCGCGCCGTTCTGCACGAACGACGCGTTTTGCTGCGTGACGCGGTCCATGACGGTCACGGCCGCGTTGGCCTGATCGATTCCCGAACTTTGTTCGTGCGACGCGTCGGCGATCGAATCGACGAGATCCGCCACGCCCCTGACCGCGCCGAGCAGATCCACGATGGTCGTGCCCGCTGACTCGACCGCGACGCCGCTCATGTCCACCTCCGCCGTCATTTCCTTGATGAGCACGTCGATTTCCTTGGCCGCGCTGGAGCTGCGCTCGGCGAGCGCGCGCACTTCCTGCGCGACGACTGCAAAGCCGCGCCCCTGATTGCCCGCACGCGCGGCCTCGACGGCCGCATTCAGTGCGAGCAGATTCGTCTGGAACGAGATGCCGTCGATGACCGACGTGATTTCGCGGATTCGCGCCGAGCGCTGCGCAAGTGCCCGCATGTGCTCGCCTGCCTCCCTGGTCGCACGGTCGCCATCGCCCGCCTTCGACGAGGCGACACCCGCGAGCGTTCGCGCCTGCCTCGCGTGCCCGGCATTCGCCTTCACCATCGATGCGAGTTGCTCCATGCTGGCCGCGGTCCGCTGAATGCTGACCGCGTGCTCTTCCGTCCTGTCCGCGAGCGTGCTGTTGCCGGACGCGAAGTCCGCCGTCGCCTCGGCGATCGTTTCCGCCGAGCCGCGAATCCCGCCGATGATCGATGCGAGACGTCCCTGCATCGTTTTCATTGCGAACAGCACGCTGCGCGTGTCGCCGGGCATGACCGGCACGTCGACCGACAAGTCGCCCGCCGCAACGCGATTCGCCACTTCCGCGGCGACGAACGGCTCGCCGCCGAGTTCGCGAAACAGGCTTCGCGTCATCGAGGCGCAGAGCACGGCGACCACCACGAGCCCGACGACGATGAAGCACGCCACAAGCAGTTCGACCCGATGCCCCGTCCGGCGTGCGCGTTCGTATTCCGATTGCGCATCGGCGAGTTCGAGTTTGCGAAGCTCGGTGCCCTGCGCCTTGACCGTCTTCGAAAGCGGATCGATCGTCTGGGTCTGGACCCACTGCGCTTCCGAAAGATTGTTCGCCGACAGCAACTGGACCGCAGGACGAAGACCCTCGTCTCGCAGCTTGCTCCAGTTGGCCGCAAATTTCGCTGCACGTCCGCGCCCCTCGTCCGACACGCTGCGCGACAGATATTGCTTCATGAGCGCGTCGACCTGATCGATGCGGCCCACCGTGCCCGTCACAACAAGCTGGGTCTTCTGGGCCGATGGATCGAGGATCGCGTCGCTGACCGAGAAGCTGGCTTCGGCGACCAGCTCGTCGATGGTCGATATCGCCTGAAGCGACTGCGCGCGGCCCTCGAACATCTGCTGGAGGGCATCGATTGATTTCGACACCCCGGCCACGCCGGCCGCGCCGACGGCCAGAGAAACAACGGCAACCGCAATGCTGAGCAGGAGGAGCCGGGCTTTGATGGTTAGCTTGCGCATTTGATACTTTGATACTCGACGAATGACACGCCGCAGAGAGCGACGGTTGCAACGGATGCGTTGAAGATTGCCGCCGCGCGATAGAGTGCCTTTAACGGCAGAATCGGCGAATCATTTAATGAATTTTTTGTGACGCCGGGAGGTGGCTCTCGGGTACGCGCTCCGATTGCGAGGCTGTCGAAAACGTTTGCGCTTGCGGGGCTCGATATTTAACGCAAAACGTTGATATATGCGGCAATTAGGGCTTTGTCGATGGGCTTGGGCTGGCGGATAGTGTAGTTAGTGTCGTTCGAAAAGCCGGAGAGCAATGGCGCTTGAGAGATGACTTTCCGCACTTGTAACTCCGTCTGCCAGGAGTCTGAAATGGTCACGCCGAATGTTGATGATGCTGTCGTCAAATCGATTGCCAGCGATACGAATATCCCTGTGGAACTGGTCTTGAAGATGTACAAAGAAACGTGGGCCGTGTACAGCGAGGGCGCACGGATCGTGGATTACCTGCCGGTTCTGGTGGCCCGTCGTGTCCGGGATAATTTGAGGCGGTGGACGCGGGGAATGCACTGACCGTTACGCGGATTTTGTGCACTAAAAACGGCACGTTTCCCGAATCATCCGCGGGCTTACGTTTCTGATCCCCGGATCGAGTGACTGCCGTGAGGAGGCATCACTCGATCTCCCTCCTCATCGCGGGCTCACGGCAACTTGCAGCCCATTGCCGATAATCGGCTACTCCCACTCTGCCACGCCGCCATGACGCGAACACGTTCCGGAGTGGTGCTGACTAAAGCTGTAAGTGCCGTCACTGCAATGCGCCGTAGCGCCAGTCGGAACACGGCCATTGCGCGTATGCGCAGGCGAGTGCACGCGCTGGCCGTCGTGATTCGTATAGTGGCGATGCTCCTGCAATTGCGATTCGTCCGGAGTAGATTGCCAGGCTAAAACAGGTGTGACGAAAACACCGATCAAGGCGGCAAGGACAAAGCGTTTCATTGGATTCCCCGGATGCGGTTTTTATTAGTTCATTAATTGGTGCACCACTATGACAGGATGATTTTGACCTTTATCTTGATCAATAAATCACGTCATTTTGCGTGCGCGAAATACGCGGTATCGAGCATAGCTTGCGAACGTTAGGGAAGGTCTGCACAACCAGCGCTGCGGCATGAGACCGGCCATTTTGGCCGATCAACGCACGCTCAAACGCGAATCGTGATGATTCCAGCGTGTTGAATTGCCGGTTTTCCTGCTACTGCAGA
>Ga0265338_10000188_pt1 | contig 116010 bp, 97 predicted proteins | sample 42126metaG_FD_193579 | JGI IMG/M metagenome (GOLD analysis project Ga0265338, IMG submission 193579) | Rhizosphere microbial communities from Carex aquatilis grown in University of Washington, Seatle, WA, United States - 4-21-26 metaG | ecosystem: Host-associated > Plants > Roots > Rhizosphere...
CTTCCGGCCAGCTTTTCCTAGAGCACTGCCCTGCATTTTACGGTTAATTGCAAGCCATCTCGCCTCCGGGTGGAGTTTTTTGGAGAGGCACAACTCCATTTCACGCCGATTTTGAATTATGACGAGGGACAACTCCAAGGCAGAGAGCGCAATCTTGTTGCGAACTGCGATTCTATCGCGTACTATCGTGATCCCTCCCTCTGATAAGTGTCGATGACACTAGCTTTGCTTGTCTGTGGCGACTCTGAAAACCCTAGATACCTGATCGAGATTTTGGCGCGGTCAAGACCTTCAACTGAAGGGACCGATCGCTGCCTAAGGCTATCTCTGGAGAGATGCGTTCAATTTGTTCTTAACGACTCTCCAGGAGATGATCCCGATGAGCGAGTTTCCCCTGCGCGCGTTACCCTTTTTGCGGCTTGCCTCCACGTTTTTCTTGCCTTCCAGCGGCGCTCAAGCGCTTGGTGAGCATAAGTTGCAACGCATCGCGTCTCGCGGTGCCTCTGTTCTCTGTTGGCATTGCTCTTGGTAATGCTTGCGGGCGCAGGCAGCGCGCTGGCGCAGACCACTCTCAGCGTTCCGTTGGGCAGCACCAGTGCGTCGCAATCGGCCAATGTGACTCTCACCAGCGGCGGCACACTTGCTTCAATTGTGGCGTACACCGAAGGCGTGAGTAATCTGGACTTCCAGGTCACCAGTTCCAATTGCAATATCGGCACTTCTTATTCGGCGGGCAAAGTGTGTCAGATCGGTTATACCTTTGCGCCGCAATATGCCGGCCTGCGGCGTGGCGGCATCGCTCTTGAAAACTCATCGGGCGCTCCGCTGGGTGAGAGCTACATTTCAGGAATCGGCACAGGATCCCAGTCTGTTTTCTACCCGGTGTTTCCGGCGAATATCGCCACAAACACTCCGCCGGCGATCATCAATGCCCCTAATTACGGTAACAATTTTGCGGTCGACGGCGCGGGAAACCTCTATTACATGTATTCGGAGGATGCTACTGGACTGGAAGCAGTTGTCAAGGCGGTCCGCAATGGCGATGGGAGCTACACGACAAGCAACATCTATTCAGGTGGTTTCGAAGATCTTCAGGGCGAATACATCGCTGTCGACGGCCTTGGGAATGTTTACTTCACTGATGCAGAAAGAGTGGTCAAGCTTACGCCGAACAATAGCGGATACAGCTCCAGCGTTGTTGTCGGCGGAAGCTATGACTGGCAGTGGCTCAGCCCGATAGCCGTCGATTCGCAAGGAGCGGTTTATCTTTGCTTTGCATGCAGCACGGCTACACAGGAATCCCTGCCGACAAACGAATATGTGTCGGAAGACACGGTTGCCAAATTTACTCCTAATGGGACCGGTGGGTATACGCAGTCGTGGGTCAGCAACAATCCGACCGTAAACGATGCCAGTGGTCAAATCTACGGCGGTGTCATCGATTTGCAGATCGATGCGTCGGGAAACGTCTTTGTTATCGGAGGAAATAGCGACTTTACTGAGTGGGCCTATAGCCAAGCCACTCAGAATTACAGTAACAAGGATGCATGGCAAGTCATCGACGGTTCGAATTTGGAGCAGGGGCGAGGGAGTTACGAAAGCTTGTCTCTTGAAGACGACGGTGGATTCCTGATGTACGACAACGGAAATATCTACAAGCTGATACCGAACGGAAATCAATATGAGCCGCAACTTATCCACTTCTATTGCCCAACCTGCAATTACCCACAGTCCAGCACAACTCTTGGAGCTAGTCCGTTTCTGCGTGAAGACTCTCAGGGGAATATCTCCGTTCAAAGCGTAGCCGTCACGTTTCCATCCGGCGTAGAGACGTTGACCGCCACCATCTATCGGCTGGGTACATCTGCAAGCGAAGCGCTGAACTTAGGCACGGTGCAAAGCGGCGGTACTGGCTCGACGCAAAGCCTTGAGATTACCAACATCGGTACATCGGCGGCGACCGGGAACATTAGTTTCGAAGGGCATTTTTCCAGCGAGACGCCCAAACCCGACCCATACGCGTCTTTAACGTCGTTCTATCGGGTTTTGCCGCCACTGATCGAATGCAACTCTACGTTCTCGCTCCCGGTAGGAGGCTACTGCGCCTTTGGCGTAGCGTTCAGTCCAGAGTCGAGCGATAGCCGCGGAGTGAGCGGCAGCGTTCTGTTTGCCAACACAAACAGCAATACATTGCCGAGCGAAGAAGTTCTGTCGCTCTCGGGCACTGCGCAACATCCGCTGCCGACCATCACTTCGCTTTCATCGAGTTCGGGCGACGCCGTCAACTCCACCACGTTTACTCTCACTGGCAATTACCTGGGAGATGTTTCGTCGGTGACGTTTACTCCGTATGGCTGCTTTGGGCAGTTGACGGCCAGCTTCACCATACTCAGCACAACGGAGTTGCAGATTGTAGCGCCTCCGGACGCATGCCCTGGTAGTACGGCGACATCACCGTGACCAACCCCGGTGGCTCGGCCACGACTGGTTGGACATATAACGTGCCTCCGTCCGCATCGAATTCCACCCTGACAATCGCGGCCTCAATCATTCCGCAGAACACCACGACCAGTCTCACAGCCACTATAAAAAACAGCAGTGGGAATCCGCTGGCGAACGACCTGGTCACATTCACATCGAGCAAGACCTCGGTGGCGACCGCGCCAACGGCAATTACCAACAGCAACGGGGTCGCCACAACTACGGTGACTGGCATCTTTCCGGGGACTGCGACCATTACCGCCTCGGCGGATGGAACCAATGTGAGTCAGACGGCTACAGTGACGGTAACCGCGCCAGATGTATCGGTCGGTTCCAGTCAGACCGGGCTCATTGCAACACTCACCTTTACCTCGCCGGGGACGCTGGGCAGCACGCTGGCGTTGAGCCAGAGAGCAAGCAATACCGATTTCACCTATGACTCGAGCACTTGCAGCGCGGGCACGGCATACCCGAGCGGTGCGAACTGCAAGGTGACATACAGCTTCAATCCCAAGGCGCCAGGATTGCGGCTGGGCGCCATTGTTATGGAAACCAATAGCGGCACCGTGCTGGGCACCACCTACGTGAGCGGCATTGGCGTGGGACCGCAGGCGGAAGTGTTTCCGGGCGCGTCAACATCGATACCCACCTCGGGTGAGATCGCAACGAACGTGGTCACTGATGCATTGGGCAACGTGTTCTACGGAGGGGCTTACACCGGTGTATATAAGTGGTCAATCGGGGCCACGACTTCAGTCACCGATGTTGACATTTACGGGCTGGCGGTGGATGGAGCTGGAAACCTGCTTCTTAGCACCAATGGGTTCAATGGGACCGTGGCGGGTGTGTATGAGCTGATAAACGGAACCGGGGCGCCGAAGACGATTGTTACGTTCTCAAATTCTGAAACCCCTAGCGGCAATATGGCTTTCGATGGTTTCGGCAATCTTTATGTTCCCTTGACCAATGAGATTGGAAAAACTGCGGCGGGAACCAACGTGATGACGACGATCACGGCCCCATCCGGCGCAGTCGTATCAGGCCTTGCGGTGGATTCAGCGGGCGACGTATTCTTCGTCGACAATGCGCACGGCAACATGGATGAGATTGCGGCCGGAGGCACGAGCGTGACGACCGTTGCTGCTGGACTCAGCAATGCCTATGGCGTGGCAGTGGATGCGGCCGGCAACTTGTATGTGAGTTCGTTTAACGCGATGCAGCGGCTGGCCGCGGGCACCTACGCTCAAACATCTTTGACTGGCCTTAGGGGCTACGACTTGTCAATCGACAGCAGCGGGACCCTTTGGATGGCGCAGCTTTCGGGCGTCGTGGAGGAGAATCGCACGGTCGGCGCGACTCTTTCGTTCAGCTCCGATGGGGGAGTCGAAGTGTAGCAGTCGATGACGCTTGAAAACGACGGCAACTCCGCGCGGTCGGTTACTAAGATGGCCGTGTCATCGTCCTTCACCGTGGACAACTCGACCACCTGCAGTGCTTCTATCTCATTGACAACAGCGAATCCGGTCTGCATGCTGGTGATCGACTTTACACCGTCGTCGATCGGCAACTCTACGGGCACGGCGGCATTTACAGACAACACCTTAAACAGCAGCGGAACGACGCAGTCGACGCCGCTGAGCGGCACAGCATACGGAACGCAAACCATCACCTTCCCGCAGCCGACGACTCCGGTTTTGCCCAACGCGACAGCGACGCTGACGGCAACAGCGAGTTCCGGCCTGGCGGTGACATACGCCATCACGTCTGGTCCGGCTACGCTTACGGGATTCACCGTGACATATACGGGCACGGGCACGGTCATAATTACGGCGAGCCAGGCGGGCAATGGAAGCTACGTGGCGGCAGCGCCCGTCTCAATGACTGTGGTGGTCGGTGGAATGAGCGAACCGGTGGGGACCACGAACCCAACCCAGAGCGCCATCATCACAATTAGCGCTAACGGTACTTTGCAATCGATCAATGCGTTTTTAGTTCAGTTCGTGGCTCGTCACGGTCTCCAGGGGAGTCATATTGGAGGTCATATAGGTTGTTTCTATGCGGCTATTCGACTTCACGCGATTTGCTGAACCCACTGGCTCCGCCATGACGGCGCGTCGAAGGGATCCGCGAAATATTGAGTCTCGTGTACGACCTTCCCGTCGCGGAATTCCATAATGCTCACTGTGTATGCTGGTCGCCCCTCGTAGGTGATTATGTATTCCGTGATCCAGAGATCACCTTCCCCGAGAATTCGCTTGACCTCGAAACCGGACGGCTTGCCCGGATGATGACTCCGCAAGGCCTGCAAATTGCTTCGCCCAAGGATTCGCTCGCCCGACTGAGGATAATCGCAAATGGCATCGTAATCGTATATGTCATGTTCCGCGTCTACATCGCCAACTGCGGATGCATGCCAATGCGCATTCAGGGCTTCAAGTATTTGTTCACTCTGCATACGTCACTCCTCAAGCGAAATTGCGGCCGAAGCGTGAAGTTCATCGTGCGCGGCCGCGCCGCGGTCGCTCTTCAGCAACAGGCTTACCGCGGCAGATGCGAAAGCGATGACAGCCAGGCCAACTAGCACCTCATGCTGATATAGACCCGCGCGATCGAAGAAATGACCAACCACAACCGGCCCAATGCCGCCGCCGAGGGCATAAGCGGTCCACATCAGGCCGTACAACACTGAGAAATGTTTGCGGCCGAAGTATCGCGCCAGCAAATAGGGGCCAACGTCTGCTTCGCTTCCGAGGCCAATGCCGAGCAAGGCCGCGCCAACGAGTGCCACGCCTGACGAGCCGGCAAGTGAAAGAACGAGAGACCCCGTGGCCGCAAGCACCAGTACGCAAGTTTGAATGCGTTGCGCTGAAAGCCGGTCAATGAGGAGGCCGACGAAGAGCCTTCCCACGATGCCCGCGCCACCGCGAATTGAGAGCGCGACCGCGGCGCTCTGTGCCGGAATGCCGTGCTGCGTAAGTATGGCCGCAAGGTTCGTTACCAGCCCGTTCTCGCTGAACGCCGAAAGGATGGTAATGCCGGCGAGAATCCAGAATGCGGAGTTTTGCAACGCCGAGCCGACAGTCGCGCCGGATGGGGTCGCGGCCTTTTCGCGAATAACCGGGGCGGGCCGGTTGCGGACAAGTAGCGCCGTGAGCGGGAAACCGACGAGGGCAATTCCGCCCAATAGTAGATATGCATTACGCCAGCCGTGGTTGCTGATAGTCCATTGGGTCAATGGTGGAATCAAAATCGATCCGACGCCGCTTCCAGTAAGGATGAGAGCAAGCGCGAATCCGCGATGCTTTTGAAACCACGTGAGCATGGTGCGCGTGTAGGCAAACTGCGCCCCGCCGTTGGCCACTAGTCCCAACACAAAAAACGTGAGATAAAACCGGCCGATGCTGGGGCCCAGCCTGCTGAGCGAGGCCAGCGCGAACGCAAAAATCAGTATTGAAGGAAGGATGATGCGCCGGGGAGGATAGCGGTCGAGCAGGATGCCGATGAGCGGCGAAACAAATGCGACGGTAATTGCCGCCAAGCCGAATGCTCCGTCAAGCGATTCGCGCTTCCAGCCCAGCGATTCATGCAATGGATTGAGAAACAGGCTGAATGTGTAGGGGACGATGGGCGCAAAGCTCGTCATTACGCCTACAAAAGCCGCCGCAGCCACTCCCCATCCGGCATAGTGGATCGAGCTCTCGTTTGCGAGCCCCTGGTCGGCCGTATTTTGATCGGCGGTCTGATCCATTATTTCTCCTGCGGACTCAGGCGCTCGCCGGCCGGTGACGTGTATAGCCGTTGTGAGCCATGCGCTCGCTTAGCCGGCGGAACGCGGCATCGGAGACCAACTTGACGCCGTTTCCAGATACGAACCGGTTGTAGAAGTTGAACAGTGCGCATACGTAGATAGCGTAGAAGATTGCCGTTTCATCCCATCCATCGGTCTTGAGCGCTTCGATATTCCCTTCAGTGATGGCCCCGGAATCGAGCGTGAGCTTGCGGACAAATCGCAGCAGGACTTTCTCTCGTTCGTCGAGGCTTGACTTATCAGGGTCGTCAAGCACGCTGCGCACAAATTCCTCGCTGCCGTAGAGATGTGACGCAACCGCGGCGTGAGCGTTCCGGCAAAAGTCGCAGCGATTCAGCGAAGACGTGTAGGCAGCAATCAACTCGCGCAGAGCCTGGCTGAGCGGCGCCTCTTCAAACATAACCTCGTGTGATAACTCGCAAAGGTTGCTGGCTGCCTCTGTTCTGAAAGCGAGAATGTTCCAGATGCCCCAGTACTCCGTGCCGGCTTTCTCTGCCGCGCGTATCGCATCGGCAAATGGCCCAGGCTGGGGATTCTCTTCAATCTTGCGCAGAAACACGTGGGACTGCTTGGTTGCGGGCATCACTGACCTCCTTCAGCTACGTTGAGTCTCGGGCAGTATAAGCGCATCTGGAGTGAGCAAACATTGCAAGACAAAAGCCCGCAACGGCACCAATCCAAGAGCGTCATACGGATCGAAGAGAATTACGAGAGCGATTGCGCCCACGTACAGGGCGCGTAAAGCATGGGAAAGCGAGCTAAGGTCTTCGCTCAATCTTCTGAACGGTTATCAATCGATCATTGCCGAATGGTAACCCGCCTCACATCCAGCATTCAATTGAGGCGCGCGCCCACCCTTTGATGGATAGACCACTGAATTGAAGATTTGTTCGACTACGCCATCATATTTTTTCCAGAACTGGCCATCTCCACCAATGGGTCGAGTGCAACACCCATCGCTCGATGGGCGACAGCCGCTACTCGGGGCCTTTAAGTTTCCCTTAAGTCTCATTCGTGCGATTCCCCAGGTCACATTCGCACTCGGCCCCGTAATTTCGAACTTAAAACAAGATTTGATGATTCAGTTCTTTGGAGGAGTGCGCTTTGAAGCGAACGTGTGTTCTGGTTTGTCTATTGGCAATATGCGTTGGGATTGGCCGTGCCCAGGTTCCAACAGGAAGCGTCACCGGCATCGTAACCGACCCTAAAGGCGCCTTGGCGGTTGGGGCGCAGGTGACTTTGCTCAACTCTGCCCTGGGTGTTTCTCGCGAGACAACGACCAACGGCAGCGGTCTCTATGGGTTCTCAGATCTGCCGGTTGGTTCATACAATTTGCGCATTGCGCAGCAGGGTTTCGCCACCAACGAAGTGAAGGATATTGTGCTCGAGGCGGGCAATACCAAAACCATCGACGTGAAACTGCAGATTGCTGAAGCAGGCTCCACCATCGAGGTGAACGCTATTGAGACTTCGGTTGACACAACCCAGTCGATGATCCAGGGGCAAATCACATCGAAGACCATCGAGAGCATACCGCTGAATGGGCGCAATTTTCTTGAGCTGGCCTATCTTGTTCCCGGCAATCGACCCGCGCCCAACTTTGACCCTACCAAGACCAATACGCTCGAGGTGAGCTCTGCCGGCAGCTTTGGCCGAGGCGGCAATATTACTGTTGACGGCGGAGATAACAACGACGAAGTAGTAGGTGGCACCCTGTCGAACTTTCCGGAGGATTCAGTTCAGGAATTTCAAATTGCGACAGCCCGCTTTACCGCGGAGGTTGGCCGATCGGGCAACAGCATTATCAACATCGTCTCCAAGTCGGGCACCAATAATTACCACGGCTCGGCTTTTCTGTTTGAGCGCAACAGGAATCTGCAAGCGCTGCCTGCGACGTTTAATCGCAATTTGCCGACACCGCCGTTTGATCGCGAACAAATGGGAGGGTCGGTGGGGGGTCCCCTGCTCAAAGATAAAGCCTGGTGGTTTTCGTCTATTGAATATCGAGACCAGAACGCATCCTTGCAGACTGGCGAGCGCGACTTTACAAACTTCGCGATCCTTAACACCTCGGCGCCGGCTCCCCTGCGCGATGCGCTTTGGTCGAGCCGTTTTGACACGCAACTGAGTGCGCACAATAGCCTCATGGCGCGCTATTCGTTCAATCGATCTACCGATACGGGCGAGGCTACGCCTTCGCAGACCACGCCGGCATTCACTGCGGCAGAGCGTCAGAACTCGCTCAATCGATTCAATTCCATTGTTACTGGCCTCACCTCGGTGCTCAGCCCCAAAATGGTCAACAATGCGGTATTCCACTACGACAACTTTTACAACGACATTCCGCCCTTCGGACAAAATGCACCTACCACCAATCCGCAACTGAACCTGACCAACGAGCTCATCTTTCCCGACCTGGCAGATGGAGCGAACTTCAACCTTCCTCAGATCACTCACCTGAATCGATATCAGCTTGGCGACGAGTACTCGTGGACGCTGGGGAATCACACGCTGCACCTGGGTGGAGAGTTCCAGCATTACTCCGCATCTGGAGAGATCAACGTTTTCGGCACTGGCACCGTAATTCTTACAACGGACTTTGGATTTGCCGACCTGAACGGCGACGGGCAGGTAAACGATCTTGATATCCCTATCGCTGTGGCGCTCAAGAGCAGCGCCCCTGTAACCCCGGTGCCCATTCCACATGTATTCGACGCCTATATTGCCGGCTACGCGCAGGACGATTGGCGCGTCAACTCGAAACTCGAGCTGAACCTGGGCCTGCGCTGGGAGTACGACTCAAACCTGACCGGCAACTCCAGCGAACACAATCCGTGCCCCAGCCTTACCGCACAGCCCACGCAGCCATGCACATGGATGGCCAATGTCATCAACCTTAAGAAGACTCCAGACAAGAAGGACTTCGGCCCGCGCGTCGGATTTGTCTTCAATCCGTTCGGCAACGCGAAGACCGCGCTGCGCGGCGGCTACGGCATCTACTACGACCGCATCATTCTTGAGTCCGGCGCCGAGGAGTTGGTACAAAACGATCGCGCCTTAACTGTAACGGAGTTCGCGGGCTCGGCCTGCACTTCGCCTTATGTGCCCGGCGGCCCCAGTCTTGGTGCGTGCTTTGCTCCCATGTCGAGTTTCGCGCCGGGCTCGCCATCACTGGCCAGTCCGTTCAGCGGACCCAACCAGACCGGTGGCGTGGGAATTCTGGCGATGGGGCCTGACGCCCATCACCCTATGTTCCAGCAGTTCTCCGCCGGATTTGAGCAGCAAATCGGAAACAACTTTATGCTCTCCGCAGACGGCCTGCACGTGTTTGCCACGCGGCAACTCGCTGGGCACCTGGTGCGCAGCACCGACTCAACATCGCAGTATATCGACTGCCCAGGCGACAACGTTCCCTGCACCATCACCGACCCCCTGACCGGCATATCAGACAACATCACCCTGATTCAATCGCAGGCTAAGTCATGGTACGACGGGCTCATTCTGAGTGTTGAACACAGGCCGGTGAAGCTGGGGCGTGTGACCTATCAATATAACGTCGCCTACACGCTCTCAAAGACATTCGACTACTCCGATGACGACCAGCTAACCAACAGCAATGCCGACGAACAAGTAGACCTGGTGGAAGGCATTAACAATCTTGCCGGGGAAAAAGCCTACGCCGTAACTGACGAGCGCCACCGCATTACTTTTTACGGCGCGGCATCGTTGCCATGGGGATTCTCCGTCGCTCCGCTTTACACTTTCGGCTCGGGAGTGCCGGCGGACACGTTCCTTCCAGGCACGGCAATCAACGGAGCCAGCGGCTCGCGTCTTCCTCTGCTGCCGCGCAACGCGTTGGCGCGCGAAGTGAGCAACAGCGATCAGTTGAATGCAGTCATCTACCGTTGGAATGCGCTCCCGGCCTGCCCTGCGGCGTTTCCGTGTCTTGCGGGCGGCGCGTTACAGCATGTACCCGGCGGCATCAAATTCGCCAGCCCCTTCAGCTCGCTCGACCTGCGCCTGAGAAAAGACATTCGTTTTGGCGAGTTTGCCAAGCTCGGCCTCATGGGCGAGGGCTTCAACCTTTTGAACGAAACCAACATCCGCGGATCGACAAATACCAACTTCTCAGGCCGCAACATCTCCATCGGCCCCTATGTTCCCGCGCAAACAGGCCCTCCCCCGGTTCCAGCTCAGGCGGTGCAGGCCAATTTCTATTCGCCTTTCAGCACTGCGGGCGGCTTCTTTGGATCTGGCGGCCCACGAGCCTTCCAATTTGCCGCGCGTATCGAGTTCTAAGGAGTAGACTGGCGCTGTGAATCGCCAAAAAGAAGACGAATCTATCGCCAACGCGATTGAAGGCCGTGCTGCTGCGCGGCCGTCGTCCGCAGCCAACTTGCCTGTTGTTGAAGAAGCCGATGCCACAGGTGAAGTTGCGGAGCTGTACGAGCGCTTCCGCTCGCATTTCGGCAGACCCAAGGTTCCCGGCATTCTGAAATGCTTTGCCACGCATCCTGCATTGTTGCGGAACATGATGGGCCTGGCCGAGAACTTGCTCTTTGTCGATGGCCACCTCACGCGCCGCCACAAGGAGATGATTGCAACCCTGGTTTCGACCGAAAATACTTGCCCCTACTGCGCCGACAGCCACGCCTACTCACTTCGCACGTTAGGAGGTTCCGCCGAGCAGTTGGCGGCGATTGAGGCCCGCGATCTGATCTCCGCATCGTTCAGCCTTCAGGAGCAGGCGCTGCTCGCGTTTGTCGATAAGGTCACCCGCGCATCCCATGAAATTAAGCGCAGAGATATTGAGAAACTGATCGCAGCCGGCTGGAGCGAGCCGCAAATCTCAGAGGTCGTTCACATCGCGGCTCTATTCGCAACTTTTAACCGCATCGTGAACGCATTCGGCGTTCCATCGCAGCATTTGCTCGATTTTTATCGAGACCAGGACGTCAACGCCTCAGCCAAAGAAGCTTAGATCTAATCGGCTAGGACTGCACCGCTTCAATCGGCTGTCGAATAGACGGTTCCGTGTAGCCCTCTTTTGCCAGGTGGTGCCCCATCTGCGCGTACATTTCAGGGGCGTCTGGCTGCCATGTGCCCAGCCCGTCAACGTAGCGGTTATACATGCAGAAGGCGGCGGCAATCAGCACGGTGTCATGAATCTCCATGTCGGTTGCGCCTAGATTTCGCGCAGCTTCAACGTCGTCGTACTTCACCAGCTTGCCGTCCTGCTGCACCTTGCCGGCGATCACGAGCAGCGCCTTGAGCTTTTCCGAAATCGGCGCTGACGCAAAATCCGCTTTCACCAGTGCGACCAGTGAGGCATCTCCCAAATGGCTCGCAGCCGCGGCTGAGTGGCTGGCGTAACAAAAGTGACAGTTGTTGCGGGATGAAACGTGCGATGCAATCAGTTCGCGTTCACCGGGCGTGAGTGAATTCGGAAGGTGCAGAAGAACGTGGGCCAACTCGCGCATCGGCTTGGCGGTTTCAGGGCGAAATTTGAATCCGGCACTGATGCCGGGAAAGCCGGCGGGAAGATCGATGTTAGGCATGGGCGACTCCTGAAGTTAGGGAACAGGGAAAATGGAACGGGCAATGAAATCGTTGAGAGCCGTGGCGCCGGAGACTATCTCGACGCCGATCCCGTGTGCGAAGACACGTACTCTTTACTGACCGATACGTAACCTTCGCGGGCCACGCGCTTGCCGCGCTCGCGATAAAAGGCGGGGTCGGCAGGCTGGTTGGTGTCAAGCCCGTCAACATAGCGGTTGTACATGCAAAAGGCTGCGGCAATCAGCACCGTGTCATGGATCTCCAAATCGGTTGCGCCCTCTTGCCGGGCGGCTTCAATGTCTTCCGGCGTCACCAGTTTGCCGTCCTGTTGAACCTTACCCGCAATCTTCAGCAGAGCCTTGAGCTTGGGGCTGATCTCCGCCTGCATAAAGTCGATTTTCACCTGGCGGACCACGTCCTCATTGTCGCCCAGGTGAGCGGCCGCAATGGCGCCGTGTATGTTGTGACAGAACTGCGTGCAGTTGCGGCTCGAAACAAAGGTGGCAATCAATTCGCGTTCGCCCGGAGTGAGCGTGCTGGGGCCTTGCAACAACACCTCCACGAGCTCGTTGAGGGGGCGCGCTGTTTCAGGCCTGAAGGCCATCAGGCCCCTGATTCCAGGAAATTCGGGGTCGAGCGGGATGTGTGGCATAGGGATATCCTCTCGTGAGTGAAGCTGACCAAGCGCATATGGAAGGCGGGGAAGTCGAACGCCGGTCCATGCTCTTGCAGGGTATGCTAAGTCGCTGTGGGCAGGCAACGCATCAACCGATGGATTGAGGTTCGGTCGAAGCAATTGTCCCATCTGTTGGCTTCTCAGTGCTTTCGAATGCGGCGATAGCGTCGTGCAGCCTGTTGAAGATTCGCGACGCCCCAATCGCCGCCGTCAGATGGTGCCGATCGAAGTCGGATCGCGTATCCCAGGGCACCCGCGCAAACGCCAGCTCTACACCCGCTTCTGTCAGGTTCTTCTTCAGCGCCATTACCACCCGCGCGGCCGTGTAGTCCACATGAGTCATGGCCTCAGCATCCACAACCACCCAGCGTACCGCCGACGGCACGGGATGCACCAACGATGAAACCTCTTCAAGAAATCGTCCGGCATTGGCATAAAAAAGCGCGGCTCCAAACCTGTACATCACGAGACCGGGCTCGGTCACCACATTGGGTCCCACCGGAACCAGCTTCCATGTCCCGTTTACATCTGGAACCAGCACGCCGCTATGCGGGCGATAACTATGCTGCACCACGCGCAGAAGAGACACCACCATCGCCAGCACGATGCCCTGTTCAACACCTACCAGCAGCACCACCGCCGTCGTCATCACTGCAAGACCAAACTCTCCCGGACTCTCCGCGCGGATATTTATCAGGCCCTTGATGTCGATCAGCTTAAGCGCGACCATAAACACCAGTGCGCCCAGCACACATGTGGGAAGATACTGCAGCGGCCCGGTAAGAAACAGCAGCACCATCGCGACGACCACCGCCGTTGTGACCTGCGCCAACTGGCTCTGCCCGCCCGCGTCTTCCATCATCGCTGTCTGGGTGGGGCTGCCATTCACCACAAACCCACCGCTCAGCGCCGCCATAGCATTGGCAGCCGAAAGCCCGAACAGATCGATGTTCTCGTTCACCTCCTGATAATGTTTCGCTGCAAAAATCCGCGCCGTAGCCGCGCTCTGCGTAAGTATCATCACGGCGCATGAGGCTGACACCGTGAACAGGAGTTGAATCTCCTTCCAGTTCATCTCGCGCAGGCTCAGCAGGCCCAAAAATCCCAGGTGCGGCAAACCCGCAACGACCGGCCCGATGGTTGCGATTCCATATCCAGCAAAATTTAGCGCGGCGCTCATTGAAATTGCTGCCACAACGGCGATCAGAGCTGCCGGCAGTTTCGGGAAAAAGCGCCGAACCACCAGCGCAAAGCACACCACTGAGGCAGACACTGCAACCGTCGGCAGATGCGCGTCAGGCAGTCCGCGAAGCACCTGCCAAAGCTCGACCACAGGCTTGCGCGTATGCACAGGCACGCCCAGCATTTCACTTAGAACTGAGAGACCAACCTGGAGCCCCACGCCGGTAAGAAACCCAACCAGCACGGTCCGCGAAAGAAAATCTGCGATAAACCCCAGCCGGAGCAGCCTGGCCAGCAGCAGGAGGATCGCCGTCAGTATGGCTACAATGCCCGCCAGGGCCACATACCTTGCATCGGCAGGTGTCGCCAAACCTGACGCCCCGTCCGCAAAAATCGCGGCCGTGGCGGAGTCCGCAGCCACCATCAAATACCGCGACGATCCAAACGCTGCAAATGCCACCAACGGAAGCAGCAGCGAGTAGAGTCCAGTCACCACCGGCATGCCGGCGATCTTGCTGTACCCAAGCACTTGCGGAATGTCCATTGCAGCCAGCACAACCCCGGCTAGCATGTCACGGAGCGCGGTTGCACGTTGCAGCGGTCGTAAGCCTCGAAACAGATTCATCGGCTCAATAGTCCTCGTAACTTATCGAACGAGTTTAACTGCTGGTGACCCACTCCGTCTCTGCTCCAGATCGGGATCAAGAAACTGCAGCCCCTGATGCAGGGTAACGGCATGAGTGTAGCCGTCGCCAAGGTAATCGCATGAAGAATTGTCGTTGACTTCGGTGGTTCCGATCGCTTCGCGCCGTAGGCGCAACGTATGTTAGCCCAGCGTTTCAACGCTGGGAAAGCAGCCCAAAAACACCTCGTAGCCCCGTAGGGGCGGCTCGAGCTTGTAGTCGCGACTGGCAATACACCTTCATGCGATTGCCTCGATTGTCGCAAGGCGAGAAATGCCCGGGTTCACCATTGGGATAAAATTGACCCTCTTGCCCGGCGAAGGAATCCACGTTCGCAAAAAGGCATCAAGGCTGTGTTTTTATGAAGAAGTCATTCGCGCTATTTTTGGTTTTCATCGGAACTGCAATATTGATGAGCGCCCAGGCCTCTCAAAACTCAACAGACGCCGCACAGGCTGACGCCATTGATTCTTACCTGCAGCCGCTGGCCCGGAATCATACTTTTGCGGGTGCTGTTGTGCTTGTCGCCACCAAAGACCGCGTGGTTTGCGTCAAGGCCGTGGGTTATCGCGACCTCGCCAGCAAGTCACCGATGGCGCCGAACGACCTGTTTTGGATTGCCTCGACTTCAAAGCCCATGACCGCCACGGCCCTCATGATGCTGGTGGACGAGGGCAAAGTGAATCTCGATGATCCGGTTGAGAAATATCTGCCGGAATTTCACGGGCAGATGGTTAGTGTGGTGCAGCCGGGACCCGACGGCAAAGCCGGCCAACCGGCACTGGTGCCGGCAAATCATCCCATACTGGTGCGTGAGATTTTGAGTCACACCAGCGGCCTGCCGTTCAAGTCGAATGCCCAACCCGGCGCACTGGACACGCTGCCACTCAAAGACGCCGTGCGCAGCTTCGCAGCCGAGCCGCTGAAATTCCAGCCATTCACTGATTACTCCTATTCGAATGAAGGCCTGGATACCGCGGCGCGAATCATTGAGGTGGTCAGCGGAATGCCCTACGAGCAATTCATGCAGCAGCGGCTCTTTGATCCTCTCGGAATGAGCGACACCACATTCTGGCCATCGAAAGAGCAAATCGCGCGGCTGGCGACGAGTTACAAGTATGACGAGAAAGCCAACGAACTGGTTCCGCTACCCATCGACCAGTTGACCTATCCACTGGACGATCGCCAGCACAGGTATCCCATGCCCGCCGGTGGTCTCTTCTCAACGGCTGAAGACGTTTCAAAATTTTGCCAGATGATTTTGAATGGCGGCACACTGAACGGCCGGCGCTATATTTCGGTCAATGCGTTGCGCCAGATGACCAGCGTGCAGAATGGAGGCCTCGGCGGCAGCGACTACGGATTTGGATGGGGCATCTCTTCTGAAGGCATGGGCCACGGCGGCGCTTACAACAACGCGATGGAAATCGACCGGACCAAGGGGAGAATTCTGATCTTCATGGTTCAGCAAAATGGGCAGTTCGGCACAGCGGAAGGGAAGACTATTATCAAATCGCTCGAACCGCTGGCAGACAGCGCCGCCTCAGTGCCTCCAAAGCGCTAGCCCGCATTTCTAACATGCCTCCCCAAATCGTAGCGCCGGGCTCCAGTCCGGGGTGGAGCCCGGTTGTAGTGCCGGTCTCCAGAGGCTGCGGAAAAACTCGTTCAGGCACAGGCAAAGGGAGCTTTGTAACAGGGCATGACTTTAGTCGTGCCGATAAAGCCAGCAAAATGAGGCGGGCTTTAGCCCCTGCTGTGCCTGCGGTTGTGAAATTGCCTCGCTTACCGAGTTTTTCCGCGACCGCTCCAGACCGGCTGTAGTGTGGGTCTCCAGACCCACGCCGCTGAGAAACTCGCCTGGGGCATATACCAGCGAGGCTTTGTAACAAGGGCGAGACTCTAGACCTGCCGCCTTGTTCCTTTGCTCGCTCTCCGCGCGAATCCCCAAAAAATCTCCGCTCGCTTTTGCAGTTAATTTCCCCCTTTAGAGCTACTCTCAAATCAGGGCACAGCATCCTCGGGGATAGCGCTCCGGCCGAAGCAAAAATCGCGCCCGTAACTGATTGGCCTGCAGGAATTTAGAATCTAAACCCTTTGCCATGACGAATTTGCGCCCGATTTGCGCACTTTTGCCACCATCAACTTCAACCGAATCATCGACTTACCCCCTTAGCGGGGGAGGGGGGGGGTACATCACCATCGAAGAGTCTGATTCTCCACGCCAGCTCTTGATTTGTAAGCCGAGGTGTCAAGAACTTTGTGCCGTGACCTTTATCAATTCGGAAACTCGCTGCTTCTAATCGTCGCCCGATTTCGCAGTGCAGCGTTGACAATCGCGCGCGTCTCTTCCAACTCCGTGCCCGTTATTTCCAATCGCGGCGGACGCACGCGCGCATTGCCGGTGCCGGTTTCCTGCTGTACTTGGTGAATGAGCTGAACGAACTTTGACACGGTATCCATGCGTAACAACGGCAGGAACCAGCGATAGAGCGCAAATGTTACTTCTCTATTCCCTTCCATTGCATGGTTGAACAACGCCACAGACTCGGCAGGGAAAGCGTTCACCAGGCCAGCCACCCAGCCCACGGCTCCGGCAGCGATAGCTTCAACGATGGCGTCATCCACGCCCACAAGTATCTTCAGTCGGTCTGCCAGCAATGCGCGAATGGCAGACACCCGGCGAACATCTGTGCTCGACTCTTTCACCGCTTCGAAGTTTTCATATTCCGTGGCGAGTTCGGCGATCTGCGCGGGAAGAAAATCCGTCCCATACGCTACGGGATTGTTGTAGAGCATGCAGGCGAGCGGCGTGGCGCGAAACACAGCAGTCACGTGCGCCTTCATCTCCCGCCAATCGCCGCAATACACATAGGGAGGCAGCACCATCAATCCAGCACAGCCCGCCTGCTCCGCTGCTTTTGCTAAAGTGACCGCTTCTTCGGTTGACAGCGCGGAAATGGTTGCAACTACCGGAGCGCGATCACCTACTGCAGCAGTCATATTCTGCAAAACCACTATCTTCTCAGTGAAGGTCAGCGTCGCACCCTGACCCAGAGATCCCAGCGAAACAATCCCGGTGCACCCGTTATCAAGCAGCCAAAGGGCGTGCACTTTCATGAATTCGTGGTCGATCCGCAAGTTGGCATTTAGACAGGTTGTCATTGCGGGCATTACACCGTACCACTTCATTAAGTCTCCTTCTTGTCCCACGCAATTGTTGTAAGGCTTGAAACTCTGGCCGGGAAAACCGGAGGACGAATACCGGATTCGCCGGAAACCGCAGTCCATCCGAAGAGAAACTCCGTGGCCGCGCCGCAGATGCGCCCTTGGCACGGCCCCATGCCGCAACGGGTGTGCAGCTTGGCGGCGCGCCAATTGGGATGAATGCGCAATGCGCCAAACGCAACATCCTCGCATCGACAGACGATAGTTGACTCCGACGCCAGCGACTTAAGTCTCGGGTCCAGAACCGTAGCATCCCGCAAAGCGCGAACAAACCCGAGGCTTCTTCGCCTGCGCAGCGCCAGCTTCTTCGCTTCTTCAATTTTGCCCGCAGCCGCTAGTCCCGCAATTTGTCCCTCAAGCAGCGCCAACTCCACACCGCCGATTCCGGTCGGCTCGCCTGCGCAGAACACATCCGCAACCGAAGTTCGCTGCAAATCGTCAGTCGTCACAAATCCATCCTCGATGCGGCACCCAAGCAGCACCGGCAATTCCAGGTTGGGAATTAAATGATATCCGCAAGCCAGGTAGTCGCAACGCTCGTCCCACCGTTTCCCATTTCGTTCGAGCGTTACCGTTTCAAGTTTCTCTCTGCCGTTCGCCGCTGCCGCCCAGCAGCTCGTGTAAAACTTCGCGCCAAACGTGGCTGCGCTGTGTTCGATTCCCTGCAGCAGCTTGGCAGGCTCTTTCACCAAGTGCCCAGCCAACCGAACCAGCCGTCGCAGCGAAGCCTGCTCGCAGATGGCGACGACGATTGCGCCCTTTCGCGCCAGATGTGCAGCCACGGCCAACAGCAATGGACCGGTTCCGGCCACCACCACGCGCTTTCCAGCGATCGGCAATCCGCCTCGCACCATCGCATCCAGACCGCCCGCGCCCATAACATTGGGCAGTGTCCATCCGGGAAACGGCAAAAAGCGCTCCCGCGCACCAGTCGCGAGAATCAGTTTTCCATAACGCAAATCGGCACATTCGTTCTCGCATTCCGCGCGCAACACACCGCGCTCGGCAGAGTCCAAGACGCGCCATCCCTGCAGCCGCTGTACCGGTGCAGCATCGAGCTTTGCCAGCAAGCTGCGCGCTGCTGCCGGCTGAGAAACTCCGCTACGCCAGATCTGGCCGCCGGGCGCCGGGTTGTCATCCACCAGGCCCACTCGCTGTTCCGCCTCAACAGCGCTCAGCGCCGCGGCAATGCCTGCCGGTCCCACGCCAACCACCAAAATGTCGAAGCGCTCTCTCATCCGGTGCGCACTTTCATGTCCTGCGCGCATAGAATCTGGCAGCTCCGTCGATGCGCGATTCCATCGATGGTAGCCCGGCACTCGAAGCAAATTCCCATGCCGCACAGCGGGCCACGCGGCTCCCCGGTCACAGACTTGCGCGTAGGCGCTCCGGCAATCAAGATTGCGGCCGCTACCGTTGTTCCCGGCGCGACCGTCACGGGAACGTCATTCACTGTGAGCGCGATCGAGTGTGCCGCCTTACGCATGGGCCTCAAGCCTCGCGAATCGTCCTGGCAAATAGGGTTCGATCGAAATCTCAGTGTTCGCGCCGCAAATGGAATCGGCCAGCAACCGGGCGGTCCCGAGTGACGTGGTGATTCCCAACCCTTCGTGCCCCGTGGCCAGAATCAGCGATTGATCTTCCGGCCATGGTCCGATGAGCGGCAGCTTATCCGGAGTGGCCGCGCGAAATCCGGTCCAGACGCGAATTGTTGAGAGTCCGCCGACTTCAGGAAGATACGATTGCGCGCGTTCGATCATCGCGGCCAGAATCTTGTGGTTCACCTCGGAACTCTCGGCGTTGTACTGACGCGAAGAGCCGATCAGAATCTGGCCCGTCGTGCGTGGCTGCACATTGAACGCAACTGAATCTGTGGTCGAAGAGTGCGCGCTCTTCAGATATCCGAGTTCCACTAGTTGATGCCGCACAAATCCCGGGTAGCGATCTGTAATCGCCAGATGTCCTTTGCGTTTTCTGATTGGCAACTGCGGAAGTAACTGTGTGGAGTCAACGCCGGAGGCAATCACAATGTGCGCCGCGAGCAGTTCTGTCCCGTCATCGAGCACTGCCTTTCTTGCCGCCGCTGAAAGTATTTTGCGCGGCGTGTAGAGCTGCGCGCCCAATCGAAGAGCCTCAGCAATCAAGAATCCCGCAGCGCACGGCGGATACAGCACGGCGTCCGATGGAACCAGCAGCGCACCCATCAGCGACGGCCGAAGATTCGGTTCAGCCTCCGCAAGCGATTGGCGATCTAATATCTCCGTCGGCACACCGGCAGTTGCATACAGTTCGCTCTTGCGGTGGACTTCCTGTAACTCTTCTTCGTCGCTAGCCACCCACAATGTTCCGCACTGCTCATATTCCACATTAGCTGGAAGGCGTCTTGAAAGCTCACGCCACAACGTCTGTGAGTAGTGGGTCAGCGCCATCTGGGCAGGGGAATCATCCATCACCACGATGTGGCCCATGCCTGCGGCCGTTGCGCCGCCACCAATTCCAGCGCATTCCACAACCGCTGTTTTCAACCCGCGGCTTACGCACTCCAGCGCGCAGGCCGCGCCTACAATGCCTGCCCCTGCAACCACCACATCCCAGGCAGCGCTCATGCTGGTATGCCTGTGCGGAATGGGTCTTCGGAATTCAGAATCAGCCGGCCCTCGGCGGTGATAAATGCTGATCCGGATATGCTGGGAATCACCTGGCCGTTCTCTATCTGATACGAGCCTTCAAACACTGTGCCGAGAATTCCCTGTTGGCGCCACAACTGCCCCGGTGCAAGCTTGCCGTCTGCCGCCAGGCACGCGAGCTTCGCGCTGGTTCCAGTTCCGCAGGGCGAACGATCGTAGGCCTTGCCAGGGCAGAGCACAAAATTTCTGCTGTGAGCGCCGTCTGCATTCGAATGCGAAAAAATCTCGATGTGATCAATCTCTCTTCCGTTCGCACCCGTAATGCCCGCAGTGCAAAGCGCCTGCCGCACTGCCCAACCGAACTCGGTGAGAGCGTCCTTGTTCGCATGGGCGACCTCAAATGGGCAGCCGTCAACCAGGAAAAACCAATTGCCTCCCCAGGCAACATCGCCGCGCACTATTCCGAAACCCGGCACGGTCACTGACACGTCCGCTAAGTGACGATAGCTCGCCACATTCTCAACCGTCACCTTGTCTGCGCTGTGAAGGGTTGCGTTGACCATGCCCACGGGCGTCTCGATTCGATGCTGCCCCAGGCCAATCCGGCCCAGATGTGCGAGAGTCACCACCAACCCGATCATGCCGTGGCCGCACATGCCAAGGTAGCCAACGCTATTAAAGAAAATCACCCCGGCAGCGCAACTACGGTCCACTGGCTCGCAAAGCAATGCGCCCACCAGGACATCTGAGCCGCGCGGTTCATTCACCACCGCCGATCTGAAATCGTCGTGATCCGCGGCAAATCTCCGCAAGCGCGCGGCAAGCGTATCGTTGCCCAAATCAGGCCCGCCGGCAACAACCACGCGCGTCGGCTCACCGGCCGTGTGCGAATCGACGACTTGAATCGAGGTTATGGCCACAGCGATATCTACCATATTATCGACGAGCGAGAGCCTTGAATCCCGCGCTTCATCTACGGCTGGAATTTCTTTGGCGTGTACGTGCCGCCCTTCAAGATCAGGTCGAAAATCTCAGCTATCCTCGAATGGCATGGTTCCATTTTCATGTACGTGTAGTTGTCGTGCTCTGAATCAATCACCGGCACCGGTTCTTTCGGTCCGGGAATCTGATTCAGCATCGTCCATACACCGGCCGGCGGCGAAACAGTGTCGATGAATCCAAAGCCCGCCATGACGGGCGCCTTGATACGCGACGCAAAGTCGACAGTGTCGAAGTAGAGAGCGGTTTTCATCGCATCTGGATTGTCCGACGGCCAATAGGGATATCCGGCCTTGCGGCCATGCAGGTCGCCGTTGGTATCCGCACCGGCTGGCACGCAAACCGCCACCGCAGTCACCTTGTCTGGCCGCAATCCAGCGAGCACGATGCTTTGCTGGCCGCCCATGCTTCCGCCGGTGAGTACAACATTCTTGCCGTCCCAGTCGGGCCGCGTCGCCAGGTAATCAAGCACCCGCGAGTCGCGCAGGTACATATTCAGGAAGTACGATTTCTCGCGATCTGTGTTGCCGACTGCGTTGTAGACCTGGGGAATATTCCCCGACGGGTCAGAAGGCAACTTGTCGTGTGAATCGACGTTGAGAACCAGCCAGCCTTTGGCCGCATTTTCTGCGTCGGCGTGTGCGTTCAATGCATAAACGCCCGCGTATTGCAGTTGAATGAGTGCAGGGAATTTGCCCTCGCCGGCGGGTTTTGCCACGTAGCCATGCGCTCTCGACCCAAGCGCATCAAGGACGAACATATTCATTTCGACGCCAGGAACATCGGTGTGAACCGGAGTCAGCACGGCATTGATCGGCAACATCGCCTGAGTCGCAAGTTTGCCATCCCAAAAGGAGTCGAAGTCGGCCGGACGCGGAGTCGAGAGCTGGATTTGAAGCGGAGCGACGGCGGCGCCAACCGCGTAAAACCCGTTATTGCGGCCCGTATTGCCGCCTTTCCAAACGGGCGCCGCGCTGCTTGTGGAGGCATTTGCTGAGCCTGCTTGAGATGCGGATATGGTTGCCGCGTCCCGGGCCGGGCTGCCCTGGCTGGCTGCCAGTGTAGCAGCGGGCGTAATTGATGCCGTGGCAGGCGGAGCGGCGTCGAGATTCGCGTATGGCTCAATGTCGACATAAATCATCTCCGGTTGATCGCCGCTGATTTCGATCTTGTCCTGGCCCGATGACAAATCGAGTTTGCCTTCTTTCAGAACCACGGCATTGTTTCTGCGAATCACCCACTTATAGGCATAAGTGGGCGTTGTGGGGCCCGGCGTAACAGTCCAGCCGACGGTGTCGCCGAGTTTGTAAATGCCGTCCGCGTGATAAGGCGTGAATGTAAGCTGCTGTTGTATCGGCGCTCGCTGGGCGAATGAGAATGCACCCGCGAGCAGGACTGAGTAAACGAAAAGGACACGAAATCGAGTCATGAGATTCACGGGATGATGATACAAGTTGCGGCCCAGACCGGCGAATTCAATCCCAGCAAGCATGCGCAATTTCACTTCGCCGGTTGCGGCGCGGCAGATCCAGTAACGGTCAACTCAACACCTCTGGCCTTGACGGAATTGGGGCCAACCATCAAGTCGAAGACCCCAGGCTCAACCACGCGCTTCATGTCGACGTTGAAAATCTGCAACATCTGCGGCGTGACGGTGAATTCGACAGTTCGCTTTTCCCCGGACTTCAGCGTGATACGCTCAAAGCCTTTCAACTGCATGACCGGCTGCGTAACCGATGCAACCTGCTGGTGCAAGTAAAGCTGCGGCACTTCGTCTCCCTCGCGCGTGCCAGTGTTTGTTATGTCAACGCTCACTTTCGCTGTTTCGCCGACCGCAATCCGCGCCGGTTCCACGCGCAAATTTTCAAACTTGAATGTCGTGTAACTCAGACCATAGCCAAACGGGAACAGCGGCTCACGGTGACCGAATTCATAGCCCCGGTCTTGAGAAGGCTTGTGATTGTAGTAATCGGGTAGATCGCCGACCGAATGCGGAAACGTGATGGGCAGCTTGCCGCCTGGATTCACATCGCCAAAAAGCACTTCAGCGGCGGCGGCGCCACCTTCTTCGCCGGGAAACCAGCCCTCAAGAATTGCGGGAACATTCTGCGCGATGTAGTTGATTGAAAGAGGCCGTCCGTTGCTAAGAATTACGACGGTTGGAGTGCCGGTTGCGACGACAGCCTTCACCAGGTCGTCCTGCGCGCCGAGCATATCAAGCGAATCCCGATCGCCCAGATGCCCTTCGCTCCAGGCCTCCCGATCGGTGCTCTCGTCTTCGCCAACAACAACGATGGCCACATCGGCCTTGTGCGCGGTTTCAGCCGCTTGGTGAATTGAATCGGCTTGCGTGGCCGGATCGACAAGCGTGACGCCGTCAGCCCAGAAGCCGCGATACCCCGGCGGCGCGGTAGTGACTTTGCAGCCTTGTGAAAACACGACCGTGGCTTTGTTGCCCACTCGCGCGCGAATGCCGTCGAGAATGCTGATGCCGAAGCCGGGATCGCGGCTATATCCGCCCAGATGAACGTCGGCAGCGTTGGGACCGATCACTGCGATGGTTTTCAGCTTGCTCAGATCGAGTGGCAGCAGGTTCTTACTATTCTTGAGAAGAACGAACGCTTTGCGCGCAGCTTCGAGCGCCAATTGCTTGTGTTCCGGACTGTTGTTGACGCGCTCTGCGTAGTCGGGATCGACATATGGATTATCAAATAAGCCGAGGCGGAACTTTGCAGCCAGCACACGCCCCACAGCGATGTCGAGTTTGCTCTCGGGCACCAAACCTTGCTTAACCTGCGCAACGAAGGTCCGATATACCGGGTAGTCTGCAAGATCGAAATCGACCCCCGCATCGAGCGCCAGTCGCGCAGCTTCTGGGCCATCATGCGCGACGTGATGGGTAAAGACGAGCCCATTCAGCCCCCCGTCGTCTGACATCACATAGCCGGCGAAACCCCACTCGTGGCGCAGGTTCTCATCGATCAGCCAGTGGTTGATCGACGATGGCACTCCATCGATTTCGTTATACGAAACCATCACGCCGCCCACGTGAGCTTCTTTGACGACCGATTCAAACGGAACCAGAAAGTTCTCGCGAATGATGCGTTCAGAAAAATTGCCCGGCGCCGTATTGGTTCCACCTTCCGGCTGCCCGTGAACTGCGAAGTGTTTGGCGGTAGCCATCACGTGATGGCGGTCGATCACGAATGAATCGCCCTGCATTCCTTCCACCATAGCCACGCCCATGCGCGAAACCAGGTACGGATCTTCGCCGTATGTCTCTTCGGCTCTGCCCCAACGCGGGTCGCGCGCAATATCCAGGTCTGGCGCAAACAATTGTCCAGCGCCGCGCGAACCGGCCTCGTCGCCAATCGCCGTGTAGACGCGCTTCACCAGGTCCGGGTCCCATGTGCTCGCCATCCCCATTGTCTGCGGAAAGCTTGTTGCTCCGTACTCCATGTATCCATGCAGACCCTCGCCGAAAAACAACGCTGGAATTCCAAGCCGGCTCTTTTCGCGCAAATACCGTTGAACGCCGTTGCGCAGAATCGCCGCATTGCGCGCGGTCAGCTTCATCTCAGGTCCCCACTCGGCCGCGAGAGCATGCCGCGCAGTTGTGTCGGTATAGGTCTGGGTGGGGTCGATCACATGAACCTGGTTTTCCCCGCTATCCTCAGTCCACACAAGTTCGTTGACTTTCTCTTCAAGCGTCATGCGCTGCAAAAGGTCAGCGACGCGCGCAGGAATGGGAAGAGATGTGTCCTGATACGGAAGTTTTGCGGCTTTCGTGTCGGGCTGTATCTTGTCCGGCCCCGCCTTCCCCTGTATTGCCTGGCCGCCTGCCGCAGCGTTGAACAGCAGAAAGCTGATGCCAAGTGCGCCGGCCGTCCGGCAAAATGACCGAAAACCGCTAACTGTATTTGTAAACATCGCCATCTTCCATCCTTCTTGTGACTCAGGAAACTTGATTCGGGCTGCAATCCAACACGATAGCACCGGGCCGTTCACGTGCACCCTGAAAATGGATGTCGAAGCGGAATATAATTGCCGCTGCGGCCTCCCAGGAAGGAATGCGTCCGATGAAGAATACGCATAAGCTCGCGCGGCGTTCCCCGCTATTGATTGTCCTGGTTTCGACGGCGATTTTGACCGGCTGCGGCGGAAGTTCCAGTTCCAATCAACAACAGCCGCCACCACCCCCACCTTTAACCGATCCTGATCAGCGCGCCGACGCCATGCTGGCGCAGATGACGCAGGCCGACAAACTGCAAATGGTGATGGGCGGCGTCACCAGCAACCTGACCTACGGTTACACCGTTCCCATGGGCGCAGGGGGATGGGTGCCTGCCAATCCGAGACTGAACATTCCGGCGCTCTACCTTGCCGACGGCAGCGTCGGAGCCAGCGCGGGGGTGGGACAAGCTACTGTGCTGCCTTCTGCGATTGCCAATGCCGCCAGCTGGGATCTGAACGAAGCCACCAAGTATGGCACCGTCATCGGCACCGAACTCGCCGACTACGGTATCAACGTCAATCTGGGCGGGAACGTGAACAACACCGGGCGCGATCCGCGCGACGGCCGGACCTTCGAGACCAAGGGCGAGGACCCCATCCTCGCGGGCAAAATCAACGCGGCGCATATCAAAGCCATCCAGGCGGAACACATAATTGGGGGCATTAAACATTTCAGCTTCAACGACCAGGAGAGTGGCAGGGGAACCGCCAACGCCGTGATTGACGAACGCGGCGGCCGCGAGAGCGACCTGCTGGCCTTCGAGATTGGTGTCAAAGACTCTGGCGTTCAGTCGGTGATGTGCAGCTACAACCAGACCAACGGTATCTACGACTGCGAAAACAATCATCTGCTGAACGACATTCTCAAAGGCGACTGGGGGTTTCAGGGCTTTGTCATGACGGATTGGTGGGCCGTGACCGGCGCTGTCGCCGGCCCCAATGCAGGGCTTGACCAGGAGCAGCCCAACCAGCAGTACTTCTCATCACTCGGCGCGGTGGTTTCCTCAGGGAACGTTCCGCAGTCACGGCTCGACAACATGGTGCACCGCATCCTGCGCGCCATGTACGCGGAAGGACTGTTCGACTATCCGCTGACCGTTCAGCCCATTCCCGCCGAAGCCGACGCCAAGGTTGCGCAGGAGATTGAAGAGACAGGCGCAGTTCTGCTAAAGAATTCTGATTCGCAGTTGCCGCTGAACGCTTCAACCATTCAGTCAATTGCCGTGATTGGCTCCCATGCCGATGCACGGATTCTCACCGGAGGCGGTTCGGCACAGGTCGATCCGGTTGGCGGAGGAATCACCGGTCCGCAGCCGTGTCCGCCGTGCTGGGCGACCGTCACCTGGGCTCCCTCTTCGCCCATGCAGGCGGTTCAAGCTCTGGCGCCGAACGCACATGTGCAATATGCCGACGGATCAGACGCCAACGCCGCCGCCAACCTGGCTGCGTCGTCTCAGGCTGCAATCGTGTTTGTGAATCAGTGGGGCAGCGAGGGCATGGACCAGACGAGCCTGGTGCTCACCGATTACGTCGACACTACTCCCATCGATCAGGATGCGCTCGTCTCCGCGGTTGTCGCCGCCAACCCTCACACCATTGTTGTCATCGAGAGCGATGGGCCCATCCTCATGCCGTGGCTTAGTCAGGTCTCGTCCGTTCTTGAAGCTTGGTTTCCCGGCCAGAACGGTGGTCCGGCCATCGCCGATCTGCTCTTCGGCGTTGCAAACCCATCAGGAAAACTGCCCATCACCTTCCCGGCATCGGATTCGCAACTGTCCCGGCCCGTCACTCCACAACCGCCTGACGGTGTGACCCCATTCGACGTGAACTACACCGAGGGTTACAACGTGGGATACAAATGGTTCGACTCGCAGGGACTCACTCCGCTGTTTCCTTTCGGCTTCGGCCTGTCGTACACCACCTTCTCTATCACCAATGCCAGCCTGGCCAACAACCTGTCGGCATCCAGCCCCAACCTTCAAGTCGCGTTCACGCTCACCAATACAGGCGCCGCTGCGGGATCTGAAGTCGCGCAGGTCTATCTCGGCATGCCCGCATCGCTCAACGAGCCTCCGCGACGACTTGTGGCGTGGCAGAAGGTGCCATTGCAGCCGGCAGCATCACAAGCCGTCACCATTGAAGTCGACCAGAACGACTCATCGCATCCGCTCTCATACTGGGATACGGGCACAAATGCCTGGACAGTCGGGGCGGGAACTTACACCGTTTACCTTGGTGACTCCGACGACGCGGCCACGCTCCAGACAGTCGGGACGTTCACCGTCGCGCAATAACGGCGCGGCCGGATCCCGCGGGACCGCTACACTCGTTGACGTAACCCGAGAGGAGTGGTGCGTGCGGAACTGGTTTCTGGCCCGTGACGTCCCCACTGTGTAATTGACCGTTCCGCTGATCTTTCCCAAATGATTTCAAAGGACAACGATCGCACTTAGCGCATCCAACTGAAATAGCTTGAAGATACTAAACACTGTCAGGGAAAGCGCCGATATAATCCGCAGCGAACCAAGTGCCTACTTGAGATTGCTATGAAAGCTCGCGTCTTAGCACTCGCAATCAGTCTTGCCGGTGTGTTGCCTGCCGCTCTTGCAGCGGAACAAGCACCCCTGGGCACGGTTGCGGCAGTGCATTCGCTGAGCCATGAGCAGGCATCACGCGGGCTGCCGGTGGACCTTCAGGCCACTGTGACCTACTTCAGGTGGTACGAGAAAACGCTGTTCATCCAGGAAGGGGATGAAGGCGTGTACGTGAATGCAGCAACTGACTTGCGTCTGCAGCCGGGAGACGTGATCAGGGTACGCGGAACCACTTCAGACAGCTTCAATCCCATCATCATCTCCAGCGACATACGCCTTCTGGGGCATGGCAAGCTGCCCGAGCCGATTCCGGCGGTGTGGGCTTCGCTAATTCGCGCTCAATACGACTGCCGCTGGGTGAAAGTACGGGGTACCATCGCACTAGCCGAGATGAGCCGTACCTCGGGCCGTGTTGTAATTCACCTGGTTCTGGCCATGGATGGTGGAATGGCAGATCTGCTCGTGGACAATCACGATCCTTCCGAATTAAAGGGCTTGCAGGGCTCGCAGGTGGAGATGACCGCGGTTGCAGGGGAACTGTTCGACGGCAAGATGGAGCAGACTGGCGTGCTGCTGCATATGCCGTCGTTCGCATACATGAACATCCTCAAGCAGTCGCCGGCAGATCCGTGGTCGATTCCGCTGACGCCAATGGACAAAGTACTGAGCGGTAACAACATTGAGGATAGTACGCCACGTGTGCGGGTTGAAGGCACGCTTACCTACTACCGTCAGATTGAGATGGCCGTCCTGCAGAGCGGAACCGAGAGCATCCGGGTGCAGACATCGCAGCTGGATCAGCTGAACGTCGGCGACCGGGTTGAGGCAATCGGCGTACCCATTGTCCAAGACCAGTTACTGACGCTGAAGCTGGGGCAGATTCGAAGTGAGAATACTCGGGCGCCAATCGTGCCGCAAAAGGTGACGTGGGACGACCTAGCCTCGGGAAAGTACTCATTCAATTTGGTTTCGATTGATGGAACGGTGGTAACGCAGGTGCAGGAACATGAACGAGACCTGTACATCATCGCCACCGGCAGTCATCTTATTTCGGTTTCGTTGCGCCACCCACTCTCGAGCACATGGCCGCCTTCGCCCATCCTGTCTCCCATGCGCACGATTCCTTTAGGGAGCAAAGTTCGCGTGACGGGTGTGGCGTCGCTGGAAAACGGTAATCCATATAACGGCCCTATCGCCTTTACCCTACTGCTGCGCTCGGGCGACGACATTACAACTGAGGCGAGCCCGCCATGGCTGAACATCGGGCATCTGATCGAGGTGGTGGGGTTGCTATTGCTGGCCATCTTAGTTGTGGGCCTTCGAGCATGGCTGGTGGAGCGCAGCGCGCGGCGCAAGGTTGCCGGCATTGCCTATCTTGAGCAACGTCGATCCAGGATTCTGGAGATGATCAATGGCTCGCAGCCGATGGCCGAGATACTGGAGCGAATCACAGAGCTGGTGTCCGCTTCACTCGACGGTGCGCCCTCCTGGTGTCAGGTGGCTGACGGCGGAACGCAGGGCAACCCTCTGCCCAACATGGCCGGCAGCTCGCTTCAGGTAATCGAACGGCCCATCCTGTCGAGAACAGGTGTCCGGCTGGGCGCCATATTTGCGGCCACCGGTTCGCACCACGACTCGCGGCGCGTCGAAACCGCGCTGGGCCTAGCCGCCGCCCTCGCCAAACTGGCCATTGAAACTACCCACCTTTACTACGACCTCGTGCATCGCTCTGAGTTCGATCTGCTCACCGATGTCCAGAACCGCTTTTCGCTGGAAAAGTTCATGAACGCGCAATTTGAAGCTGCGCGTCATTCGGCATTGATCTTCGGACTGCTGTATATCGATTTGGACAAGTTCAAGCTCGTCAACGATCAATACGGCCATCACATAGGCGACCTCTACCTGCAGGAAGCTGCGCAGCGGATGAAGCATCAGCTACGGCCGGGAGACATGCTGGCCAGGCTGGGCGGAGATGAATTTGCCGCTCTGGCTTCGCGTGTGCACAGTCGCGAAGAAGTGGTAGAGATTGCGCACCGGCTCGAGCGTTGCTTCATTGAACCATTCCTCCTGGAAGGCAACGTTTTGCGAGGCACGGCCAGCTTTGGCATTGCCATGTACCCCGAGGACGGCAGGACTGTGGACAGCCTTTTGAATGCTGCCGACGCATCAATGTATACGGACAAGCGCACCCGCGAGCCAATTTGAATCTGATCCGTTCAAGCTATTCCGCGTAGAGCGTATCGAGTCTTCACACTTTGCGGCGGAATTCTATCCGCGCCGATTCCTAAACTCCTGGCCGATAAGTTGCAGGGTTTCCGCATCCAGCGTCTTCGATGCGCGAGGAAAAACCACCTGCTCTTCAACCTGAATGTGCACGGCGTAAAGAGCTTTCAGCTTTTTAGTGGCGATAGACAATGCTTGCCAGTCAACTGTATCCAGCGTTTCCTTTGAGATCCATTTGCGGTAGTACATCTCCACTTCGGCGTGGAGGTTGACGGCGGTTTGGTGATCCTGCTTCAGGCTGTCGATCTCAACGATCGCATCCTCGCCGGTTCGGCCGCCGAGCCGGGGGAAAAGGGACTCTTCTTCATCTGCATTGTGGCGCGCGCCGCCAACCTGGAAATACTCAAGCGAAGTCTCAACCGCCCGCGTTTCTTCATTGTTGAGCGCTCTGTCTTTGGCGCCGTCTGCCACCATTGTGAGCACGTCGATAAAGTGCTCAATTCTGCGATGGCAATCGGTAAGCATGCCAATTGGATCTTCAAACCCACTGTCGGGTCTTGCGCCTATTTGTACTGTCATCCATCCCTCCGACAGTTTGTTTGATGCGGATTTCTAAGAGGGTTCGTCGCTTTTTAAAGCAGCCACAAGGTTTCTTGTGGCGTTCATGAACGTGGCATCGTCATCCGTCAGCGGTTTAGGTCCGTCTGACTCCAGCGACTCCAGATTTACCTCGACATTGGCCAGTGCGCCGGCCAGCGCAGCCTTGGCGAGCGCGATGGATGTCGTGAGGTCGGAGCTCATTCTCGGGTTGGTAATTTGTCTAAGATTGGTCGCGATCTGAGCGATATCGGCGGCACGCTCGGCCACGCCTAATGGAACGTTGGCCGCAAGCCGCAGTGCAGCGGCAATCGCCGCGCCGCCGTAGAGCGAACTCTTGGCCGCCTTGTAAGCCGCCATCACGGAGTTATAGGACTCTGCGTCAGAGTCGATGGCAACCTTCAGTTCTTCGCGCAGAACTGTGAGCCGTTCAATCGCCCCGCCCAGCGCTTCATCGTGCTGCAGGTAGGCTTTTTTTCCATGCGACATTTGCGCCACCATCGCAGCCAGGCCCGCAGCCATGGCCCCGCTTGCGGCTGCGGCGCTGCCTCCGCCCGGAGTTGCCGTGGGCGCTGCGAGCTGCTCAATAAAGGGCTCAATTCCCGCGCGCAACAAGGCTTTACCGCTTCCGGCAGCAGCTTTTCCACTCATAATGTCGGCCAACCGATTCTCGAAAATCAGCGACGAATCGAAGTTCTCCACCTGCAGAAACCACTCAGCCGCCTGCTCGAGCGCGAGCTTGGGAATGAGTCCGACAATCTCGCTCGATACCGGAACAACGCCGTAGCGCGCGGCCTCCCGGCGCACAAATTCAAACACGCGATGGATCGGCGTCTGCTCAAAATCGGTCAGATTCATTGACACTTGCGCCTGGCCGCGCACCAGGAATGCCGCTCCTTTTACGAAGCGCAATCCACCCGACGAAAAGCGCACCGCCTTGGCAATCTTCTTTGCAATCTCAATGTCTGTGGTGGAAAGAAAAATGTTGTAGGCGATGAGAAATCTGCGCGCGCCCACAATGGTTGCGCCTGCGGTCGGGTGCAGGCGGGCCTCGCCAAAATCAGGCACGCGCGCGGGGTTGGTGGCAATCTCGTCGCGAATGCCCTCAAACTGTCCGCGGCGCACATTCTCAAGATTGGTGCGCTCGGGCCGCGTGGCTGCGGCTTCATACAGATACGCGGGAACGCCGTATCGCTTCCAGATCTCGGCGCCTACGCGGCGCGCCATGGCCACGCAGTCGTCAAGCGTCAATCCGCTGATGGGGATGAACGGCACCACGTCGGCCGCGCCCAGTCGCGGATGCGCACCCGAGTGGTGATTCAGGTCGATGAGTTCGGCCGCCTTGCCCACGCCGCGAATCGCAGCTTCTTCAACGGCCTCGCGCTCGCCGGCAATGGTAATCACCGAGCGGTTGTGGTCGGCGTCCATCTCGCGATCAAGCAGCACCACGCCGGGCAGCTTCATGGCATCAACAATGGCGTCGACTTTGGCCGCATCGCGGCCCTCAGAGAAATTCGGTACGCATTCAACAATTGTGTTAGGCACGGGAGAAGAATAATGACCCGCGGCCAGAGATCGCAACCTTGCATACAGCCGGGTGCGCGCCACCGGTAGTATCCTGAGTAGCAGTTTTCGGCATTGCGCGCGGCGGTTCTTCGGCTCAAGGCAGTGTTTGTACAACAGGGAGGGGAGCATGGCGACAACGGAGACTCCGGCCACGACGGCTCCAGTGATTCGCGCACCACGCGGCACCCAGCTGCGCTGCAAGGGATGGCAGCAGGAGGCGGCGCTGCGCTGCCTGATGAACAACCTCGACCCCGAGAATGCTGAGCGCCCGCAGGACCTTGTGGTCTACGGCGGCATCGGCAAAGCGGCCCGCAACTGGGAGTGCTACCACGCCATTGTGCGCGAGCTTGAGCAGTTGGGCGCTGAGGATACGTTGCTGGTCCAGTCGGGCAAACCGGTCGCAGTCTTTCCCACGCACGATATGGCGCCACGCGTCATCATCGCCAACTCAAACCTGGTGGGTAAATGGGCCAACTGGGAGCACTTTAACGAGCTAGACCGCAAAGGCCTCATGATGTACGGCCAAATGACCGCGGGGAGCTGGATCTATATCGGCACGCAAGGCATTTTACAGGGCACGTTCCAGACATTTGCGGCGCTGGCCGACCAACATTTTGGCGGGACAAGCGGGACAAGCGGAGCGGGCACGCTGGCAGGCAAGCTGGTTGTGACGGGCGGCATGGGCGGCATGGGCGGTGCGCAGCCACTGTCAGTTACGTTAAACGGCGGCGTGGCGCTGGTGGTTGAAGTTGACCGCAGCCGCATTGAGCGCCGGGTGCAGAACCGCTATTGCGACACGCTGAGTGAGAATCTGGACAACGCACTCGCGTTGTGCGAAGCCGCATGCCGCGAGGGCCGCGCGCTTTCAGTCGGATTGGTTGGCAACTGCGCCGATGTGCTGCCTGAGATTGTGCGGCGCGGCGTGCATGTGGACGTGGTGACCGACCAGACCAGCGCGCACGATCCGCTGAATGGGTACGTTCCGCAGGGGCTTTCGATCAGTGAAGCAGCGGAACTGCGGCAGCGCGATCCCGAGGAATACGTTCGCCGCTCGACCGCATCGATGGTTGTGCACGTCGATGCGATGCTGGCAATGCAGCGCGCGGGAGCCGTAACCTTCGACTACGGCAACAACATTCGCCGCTTCGCGTTTGACGCTGGATGCGCCGACGCATTCAACATCCCCGGCTTTGTGCCGGAGTACATTCGTCCGCTCTTCTGCACCGGTACAGGGCCGTTCCGCTGGGTTGCGCTCTCGGGCGATGCGCGCGACATCGACCGCACCGACGAGCTGGCGCTGGAACTCTTCCCTGAGAACGAGATTCTGAATCGCTGGCTGAGGCTGGCGCATGGGCGCTTCGCATTCCAGGGATTGCCGGCGCGAATCTGCTGGCTGGGTTATGGAGAGCGCGCAAAGATGGGCGAGGCCATCAACGAATTGGTGCGCAAGGGCGAGTTGAGAGCGCCTATCGCCATGGGCCGCGACCATCTCGACGCCGGCTCGGTAGCCAGTCCTTATCGCGAAACGGAAAAAATGCTCGACGGCTCCGATGCGGTCGCCGACTGGCCCATTTTGAATGCGCTGTTGAACACGGCGTCGGGCGCCACGTGGGTCAGCTTCCATCACGGCGGCGGCGTGGGCATGGGCTACTCATTGCACGCGGGCCAGGTTACGGTTGCCGATGGAACCGAGCTGGCCGCGCGCAAGATCGCGCGGGTGCTGAACAACGATCCCGGCTTGGGAGTAGTGCGCCACGCCGATGCGGGCTACGAACTGGCACAGCGAACCGCACGCGAAAAGGGAATACATATTCCGATGGCGGAGAAGTAAGCGTGAGCCAGTCGCTTGCCATCGTCAACATCGGCCAACTCGTAACACTCACCGGCCCCGCACGCCCGCGTGTAGGAGCGGAGCTACGCGAGCTGGAAATCATTGAGAATGCGGCCCTGCTGATTGAAGACGGCTGCATCGTCGCGGCCGGACCCTATTCGGATCTCAAGTCGAAAGGGCTGCCCGACACAGTGGTCGATGCCAACGGAGCCTGCGTAACCCCCGGCTTCATCGACGCGCACACGCATCTCGTCTTTGCCGGTAATCGCGCGGCTGAGTTTGAGCAGCGCATCGCCGGGGCCACGTATCAGCAGATTGCCGCGGCTGGCGGAGGCATTGTGAGCACCGTGGCGCACACGCGCGAGGCCACTGAAGATGAGCTGCTTTCCGAGTCGCGCCGCCATCGCGACTGGATGTTGCGCGCGGGCACCACAACAATGGAAGCCAAATCTGGCTACGGTCTCGACCGCGAAACCGAATTGAAGATGCTGCGCGTGATGCAGCGCCTCAACGCAGAAGGACCGACGCGCATAGTTCCCACGCTGCTTGCCGCACACTGTTTGCCATCGGAATTCGCCGGCCGTCGCGCAGATTACGTGGATTGGATCGTCGAAGAATTGATTCCCGAAGTCGCCGCAGCAAAGCTCGCCGACTACTGCGACGCCTTTTGCGACGACTGCGCCTTTACAGTGGAGGAAACGCGAACGGTGCTCGCGGCCGCACGCCGCAGCAGCCTGAAACTCCGCGTGCACGCCGAACAATTCCGGCCAGGCACAGGCGCGGCCCTCGCAGCCGAACTCGGAACGATCACCGCCGACCACCTTGAAGCCGCAACCCCCGAGACGCTCGCGCAACTACGCGCAGCAGGAGTGCAACCAGTGCTACTGCCCGGCTCGGTCTTCGCGCTCGGGCACACGCAATATCCGCGCGCGCGAGCCATGGTCGAGCAGGGTTTGGCGATTGTAGTCGCTACCGACTTTAACCCCGGATCGTCACCCATCGCGTCCATGCCGTTTGTGCTCTCGCTCGCGTGCATCGAGATGAAATTGACGGCCGCCGAAGCCCTCACCGCCGCAACCGTCAACGCCGCGTGGAGCCTGGGGCTGGGCAGCCAAGTTGGATCGCTCGAGCCCGGCAAACAGGCCGATTTTCTCATCCACGAGTTCACCGACTACCGCGAACTGGCCTACTTTATCGCCGCGCCGGCGCGCCCGCGGGTGTTTATCGGTGAGCAGGAAGTCACTGCCTGACCCTCGTGAAGCGCCAGATCCGACTGCCGACTCCATAATTCGGTTGACCCCAGGGCATCCTCCATTGCATTAGTCTTGAAGTGCTCCTTTTTGTCCATCTTTGGCTCAACAATTGGTACGCACTCAACCCAATTCGAATCTGCGAATTTCGCGCCGGCCGCGCCGAGTAGCCAGTGCGCGCTTGCTGGCGCTATTACCCATAGGCTTTCTGCTCTGCTGCGCCGCCCTTGCTCTTGAGCCCTCAACGCCTCTCGATCGCTACAGCCGGCAAACATGGGCCATGGAGAACGGATTGCCGCAGGACACGGTGCAGGCGATTGCCCAAACGCGCGACGGATTTCTGTGGCTGGGTACTGAAGCTGGCCTGGTGCGATTCGACGGCGTGAATTTTGCCGTATTTGACGAGCACTCCAGGCCGGCGCTTCCGGGCGGAGATATTCGCTGCCTGCTTGCCGCGAGCGATGGCGCTCTGTGGATCGGCACCAGTAATGGTCTGGCGAGCTGGCGCGACGGCGCCGTCACCGCATTCGCCACGCAACAAGGCCTGCCGGCAAACGGCATTCGCGCACTGGTTGAGACCAGCGACAAAGTGCTATGGGCCTGGACCGATGCGGGCCTGGCGCACCTCGCCGGCGATCGTTTTGTCGCCAGCGACCTGGGTTTTCCGGCTGCCTCTATCTCCACGGTCATGTCCGATGCCCAGGGTGGGCTTTGGGTTCAAGCAGGCACATCGGGAGCTTTTTTTCTCGGCGGAAAATGGACCAATTATGATGTCGCAACCATTGTCGTGCCCGATCGGTCTCTATTTCTTGCGGCGCTGACCGGCGGCAGGATAGCGCGCGCCACCGAAACCCAGCTTGAAATTGCACGCGGTAACGGCTCGACGATCAAGCCCGGGGACGCAATTGTGCGGCTCTCCGTTGGCAGGGAACTACCCGGCACGCGCATCCAGGCGATGATGGCCGACCGCGAAGGCAACCTATGGGTCGGCACCAACAGCGGCGTGGCTCGCATTCGCGGCGACGGCAAAGTTGAACGCCTGCCGGTCACTGATCCGCTGGCAGCTGCGTCGGTGCTCAGCCTGCTTGAAGACCGCGAGGGCAATCTTTGGATCGGCACTGAGACCGACGGGCTTCACATACTGCGCGACCAGCGCTTCCATACTCTCGGTGTCCGCGATGGGCTTTCGTCGGACGCCATCACAACCGTAGTTGATGACGCTGCCGGCACGCTTTGGGTGGGCACTCAACAGAGCGGCCTGAACGCGATAGCCGCGAACGGAAAAGTGAAAATCTGGACTGACCGCGACGGCCTTCTGAGCGACGTCATTCTTTCGCTCGCCGCCGGACCGCATGGCGTCATCTGGGTGGGCACTCCCGATGGATTGAATCGTATTGAAGCAGGCCGGGTTGACGCAATCGGATCGGCCAACGGATTGCCCGACGACCTGATTCGATCGCTGCTGGCTGACGCTGACGGCTCGCTGTGGATCGGTACACGCCACGGCCTGACACACTGGAAGGATGCCGCCGAGCACCCATCGATTGCGAGTGCCGCCTCGCAGATGGAGACATACACGGTTGCAAACGGATTGGGCAACGACGTGGTGGGTGCAATGGCGCGCGATGCCGCAGGCGACCTGTGGGTAGCGACGCTGGCGGGCCTCTCGCGTTTGCGTGCGGGCACAATTCAAAACTTCACCACTGCAAATGGGCTCTCAAGCAACGTGGTTACAGCGTTGTTGCCCCGCGCCGATGGCACCCTGTTGATAGGTACTGAAGGCCAGGGATGGGATGTTTGGGACGGTCACAGTTTCCACGCGCAGATGCAGAACGGCTTGAGCAAGGTAACGGTCCGTGCCATTCTCAACGATCGGCTGGGGCATCTTTGGTTCGCAACGCAAAGCGGAATTGCGCGCTGCGATTGCGGAGAGATGAGCGAAGCGGGCTCCGACTGTTCGCACTGGATGGAGTTCGGTACGGCAGATGGTTTGCGCGGCCGCGAGACAGCTACCAACAGCCATCCCTCTGCGTGGCGGTCGCGCGACGGGCGCCTGTGGTTTGCCACGCCCCGGGGCCTGGTTGAAATTGACTCGGCACATTTCCCCACAAACTCAGTTCCTCCGCCCGTGGCCATTGAGCGATTCACCGTCGACGACGTCGCCCAACCTCTCCGTCAGGCAGATTCACAGTTGAAAGTTGCAGCCGGAAAAGTCCACTTCGAATTCGATTACGCGGGGCTGAGTTTTGTGGCGCCGCAAAAAGTTTCTTACCGATACATGCTTGAGGGCTTCGATCATGATTGGACCGCCGCCGGAACACGCCGCACGGCGTACTACACCAACATTCGGCCGGGCCACTATACGTTTCGTGTGCAGGCCGAGAATAACGATGGTGTTTGGAACACTGCGGGTGCGGCATTCAGCTTCGATCTCGAGCCCCATTTCTATCAGACAATATGGTTTTATGCGCTGCTGCTCGTCGCACTGGCTGCGGGCCTGGTGCTGCTCATTCGCCTGCGCGTAAGCCGCGCAGAGCGCGAATTCAAGGCCGTGCTGGGAGAGCGCAGCCGCATTGCCCGCGAAATTCACGACACCCTCGCGCAAGGCTATGTCGGAATCTCGGTGCAGCTTGAAGTGCTGGCCGAGTTGCTGCGCCAACGCCGCGTTGAGGATGCGCAGAAGCATTTGAACAACACCCGCGAGCAAGTAAGGGGTGGTCTGGCCGACGCTCGCCAATCTATCTGGGCGCTCCGCACGCAGGATTCGCGTGAGACCACGCTGCCCGTGAAGCTGCGGCGCATTGCCGAGCGCGCGGCGGGCAATGGCCTTGAGGCGCAATTCCGCTTATTTGGCGCATATCGCGCTCTCTCGCCTGAAACCGAGCAGGAGATTCTGCGCATCGCGCAGGAAGCGATTCATAATGTGAAGAAACATGCAGGGGCATCGCAGCTCACGGTGCAGCTTGAGTATTTGCCCGACGAAGTGGCTCTGGAAGTTCGCGACGATGGAAAAGGCCTGCAAACAAACGGCAAGGTGCAATTAGCGCATGGACACTACGGGCTTACGGGGATGAAAGAACGCGCCGCCGCGATTGGCGGCACGCTTGAGGTAACCGGCACGCCGGGTGAAGGAACCTCGGTGAGACTCAAAGCTCCGGCGCCGCGTGAGACGCTGGAAGAGACGGGAGAACTGGATTGACAAGGGAAACGATTCGCGTGCTTGTTGTTGAAGATCATCACGTGGTGCGCCAGGGGCTGGTGTCGCTGTTGAACGTGGTGGAGGGGATGGAAGTGGTGGGCGAGGCCGCAGATGGCGTTGAGGCCATAGCGCAATACCGCAAGCATCAGCCGGACATCACGCTCATCGACCTGCGCCTGCCGCGCATGAGCGGTGTTGACGCCATCCAGCGCATCCGCATGGAGTCGCCGCATGCGCGCTTTATCGTGCTCACCACTTACGACGGCGACGAAGATATCTATCGCGCGCTAAAGGCGGGAGCCAAGGCGTATCTGCTGAAGGGCATGACCACCGACGAGTTGATCGCGGCCATTCGCGTGGTGCACACAGGCAAGTCGCACATCCCGCAGGCCATTGCCGAAAAACTCGCCGAACGTATGGGCGTTGAAGAACTCACCCCTCGTGAAATGGATGTGCTCGAACAGATTGTATCGGGCAAAAGCAACAAGGAAATTGCAGACGAGTTGGGAGTTTCAGAAGCAACCGTGAAAACGCACATCAACAGCCTGCTGGGCAAGCTTGGCGTCACCGATCGCACTCAGGCCGCAACGGCTGCAATTCGCCGCGGCATCGTTCCACTTGAATCGTTGAAGAGGCATGAGTCCGAATGAAACGCGCGGCCAAATCCTGCATCATGTTATGCGCATTCCTTGCGGCTTCAACACTGGCCGCAAAAGGGCCCGCCTGGCGGCAGGCAACGCAGACCGAACTGGCTGCGGTGCTTCCTTCGCGCGCACCGGTCATCAGCGAGCATATCGAGACTGAGATGCGAACCGCCTCGGGTATCGTCGATTTGCGCGGCCACTATATTGCCGGCGTTGTCCTCATTACCGCCGGCTACTCAGCCGACGGCAAGTATTCTCATTTCCTTATTGTGCAGGCGCCAATTGAGATCGGCGGCGTTCAACTCGCTCCCGGCAATTACATTTTCGGCTGGACGCGCGCGGCCAACGGCGAATCGCTCAACGTGCACTTTAACGACGCCGCAACCGGCAACCAGATCGGTACCACAGACGCGCACTGGATTGAAGGATCCACACGCATCGAAAGCCTGCACATCTGGCCTCCGCAGGAGAAATCACTCATCCAGATAGGGCGCTTCGGGATGCCATATAAGTTCGTCCATTAGTTGGCTGCGGATTGATCGAGGGAACGAGAGCCTTGTAACAGGGCACGAGTTTACTCGTGCCGATAAGCTCACAAAATGAGTTGGGCTTTAGCCCCTGCGGTGAGACTCTTCGGTTCCAATTACCCCTTTTCGCCGTTTATTGCGGTGCATTCATTATCGCCTTGTAGAGCGCGCCGGCAACTACTTCCTGCTCACACGGCGTGATGCGATTAAAGAAAGGTAGAGCCAACATGCGAGGCGCGATTTGTTCGGTGACCGCGAGCGATTGAGATGCGGCTCCCGGCGCGCCTCGATATGCCTGTTGCTGATGAAGCGGCGCAAAATAGCGCCCGGTTGCAATTCCTTCGCGAGCCGTTGCCGCCTGCATCTGTTCGCGGTCAACACCTTCTGGCAAGCGAACCACGTAAACAAACCAGCTCAGCCTTCTTTGCGGCAATTCGAGCAGCGGCAACTCCAGACCGCGAATATCTCCGAGAACATTTCTCATCAGTGCATCGTATCGCCCTGCGGCCTGTGCCCTCAGCGCAAGGATTTCATCGATCCTGCCAAGCTGTACGCGTCCCACAGCGCAGGCCATATCCGAGAGTCGATAGTTGAATCCCGGCTCGGCGTGGTCGAGCCAGCCGGCTCCTGCTCGGCCTTGGTTGCGCAGGCTGCGCAGGCGCGATGCATGGCTCGCGTCGTTGCATAACACCGCGCCGCCCTCGCCTGTAGTGATCTGCTTATTTGGATAGAAGCCCAGCACAGCCATATCGCCGAAGCTGCCCACGCGCCTCCCGTCGAACTCGGCGCCAATGGCTTCGCACGCGTCTTCAATCAAGGCCAGTCCGTGTTTGCGCGCGATGGCCTGCAGCGTGTCCATCTCGGCGGGAACGCCAAACGTGTGCACAACTAGAATCGCCCGCGTGCGCTGCGTAATTGCATTTTCGACGGACGCCGGATCGAGATTGAGAGTCAATGGGTCGATCTCAGCAAACACAGGCACAGCGCGCACTTGCCGCACCGTGTTGGCGACCGCGATAAAGGCGAACGAAGGCACGATGACTTCATTGCCCTCGCCGACTCCGAGCGCGACCAAAGCCAGATGCAGGCCCGCTGTTCCTGAACTAACCGCAACTGCATCATCGACAGAGTGATAATGAGCCAGCGCGGCTTCAAACGCGGTGAGCTCAGGCCCGAAGCAGAGATGCGGAGTCCGCAGAACAGCAGTGACCGCGTCGATTTCGGCCTGCGTAATGTCCGGCGCGGAGAGTGGAATCCGCATGTTCATGCGCGCTCCGCCGAATTCTTTTCAGAAAAATTTCCGAGTGGCGCTGGCTGCTTGATGAGCAGGCCGTCGAGAGGCGCTTCAGCAAGCACGCGTGCGATCGTCTCCGACGCGTTTCCGTTGCCGTAGGGATTGACCATACCGGCAATACCGGCGCGGAATTCCACACTCAGGCCGCGGGCGATCGCATCCAGAATGGCGTCTCTCTCGGCAGGCGCGTCAATCACGTTGCGTCCGCGCTCGCGGCCCTGCTGCCGCATGCCTACATTCACCACCGGCAATGCAAACGATGCGGCCTCCATGATTCCGCTCGATGAATTGCCAACCAGCAGATCGACCTGCCCGAGAAGGCTCCAGTAAGTGACGGCATCGAGATTCACAAATATATGGGTTTGCTTGCGGGTTGCAGCCAGCTCCCGGGCTCGCTCGATAAGCGCGTAACAACCCGCGTCTGCGTTGGGATAGACAAAAATGATCTGGCCCGGCGCATCCGCCATTGCGGCAAAGAACGCTTCGGCCTCCGCGTTGGTATCGCGAAGTATCGTGACCGGGTGCCACGCGGCCAGCAGAGTCGGCGCCGCAAACGTCAGGCCGAGCCGAACCTCTAGCACCCCTCGGTCGAGCAACTGCGACCGCCGCAGATGATCAAGCGAAGGCGCGCCGGCGCAGTGCACACGCCATGGCTCTTCGCCCATCGCAATAACACGTTGCCGCGCCGTCTCAGTTGAAGTGAAATGGATATGCGCAAGCTTGGTGATCGCGTTGCGTACGTGATCGTCAATGGCGCCCTGGCTCACTTCGCCGCCCTCGATATGCGCCACAGGAATGCGCAACGCCAGCGCGGTTGCCGCAGGCGCAAGCATCTCGTATCGATCGGCAATCAGCAGCAGGATGTCTGGCCGCCACGATGTCAACGCGTCGGCCAGGCCCAATATCGCCATGCCAATGGTTTTGGCCATGCCTGTGTCGGTTGAAGAGCTCAGCAGGCACTCAATGCGGGCGCGGATGGGAAATCCGTCGCGCTCAATCTCCTGCACGGTGTTGCCAAACTCCGGCGAGAGATGCGGCCCCAGAACAAACACGCCGAGTTCGATGCCGGGCGCAGCCGCCAGCTCACGCAAAGGCCAGTAGAGATGGCTGTAATCCGCTCGCGATGTAGTCACCACGCCGATGCACCGAATTACCGGACTTGAATCTTGCTTCACTGCGGAAAGTATAAATTGGCACGGTACACGCTCTGCGGGTCGCCGCTGCGGTCGCGTAAACTGGAGTGGTTCCTTCGCGAACTACGGATTGACACAATGACTCAGAAGACGGTTTTTCTGGCGCTGGCGATTGTTTTGAGCGCATCCCTGGCAGCCGCGCAAGCCCACATTGACCCTGAGGCCCTGCGGCTGAACAATCGCGGCGTGGCCCTCATGGGCCAGCAGTTTACTGACCGCGCAGCCGACAGTTTTGATGCGGCCATCAAGCGCGACCCAAAGTTTGCACAGGCTCAAATCAACGATGGCATCGCGCTGCTCACCCTGCAAAAGCTTGACGAAGCAAAAAAGGCGCTCGAAGCAGGAATTGCCCTCGACCCGAACAGTGCGCAGGCATGGTACAACCTTGGCCTCGGGCAACACGCGGGCAACGATCTCGAAGGCGCGCTCAAGAGCTTTCAGCAGGCCGCCAAGCTCGACCCGCACGATGCCGATTCGCTCTATTTTGTGGGCGCTTGCTACCAGGAATTGAAGCAGTACGACCAGGCGATTGCCGCCTTTCAGCAAGCGCTTAAGGTTGACCCCATCCACGCTTCGGCTGAGTTTGGTCTTGCTCGCGCCCTGCAGCGCGCCGGTAAGGTCGACGAAGCCCGTGAACACTTCAAGCGGTTCCAGCATCTCACCTCAGCCAAAGTTTCGTCCGCTATCAGCCTGGCTTACGGAGAGCAAGGGCGCCTTTCCACCGCCACCGCGGTTGCTGAGCCGCAAGCTACCCAACACGCCATGATTCCGGTAAAGCTCATGGCCGAGCCGTTGGCGCCGGGAGTGAATTCGGCACCGTGGACCACGACGGGCGGTGCCTGCATGATGGACGTGACTGGCTCGGGCAGCATGGACCTGATCCTGATGCAAGATGGCCCGCAGGCGATTCGCATTCTGCATCCGGCAGCAAATGGCAAGTTTGACGATGTTGACGTCGCGCAGGCGGGACTCAACATCGCCGGCCACGCGGTCGCGTGCGCGGTCGGCGACTTCAACGCCGATGGGCTCAACGATCTGGCCATCGCGCTTGTCGATCGCGTCCTGCTCTTCAAGAATTTAGGTCACGGAAAGTTTGAAGACGCTACGGCGAAGGCTGGAATCACGCCGCGCAACCAGCCGTCCGGAATTACATTCATCGATTACGACCATGACGGCGATCTCGATCTGTTTTTGACCGGCGCTCCCTTGGCGACGGGCGGCGCGGCCAGCGTGCTATGGCGCAACAACGGCGATGGCACGTTTACCGAGCAGACCAATGAGACCGGTCTCGGCGGCGCAGGCCCGACTTCAGCCGCGATTCTCACCGATTACAACAACGATCGCGCAGTAGATATTGCTGTCGCCGGCAGTGCTGCGGCGCCCACTCTCTACATGAATCCGCGCGAAGGCAAATATCCGGCTGCCGCACTCTACACTGAGCCACTGCCCGCCACCACTGGCATTGCCGTGCTCGACTACAACAAAGACGGCTGGATGGATATCGCCGTAACCCACAACGACGCGCCGGGAATCTCGTTGTGGCGAAACGTTGAGGCGCCCGACCATCTGGGCCGCCGATTCGAACGCGTAGCTCTGCAATTGAAGGGCGCTTTGCGTGGATGGGGATTGACGCCCATCGATATCGACAACGATGGCTGGGTCGACTTGGCAGCAATCATCGAAACCAAAGCTGGCCCGCAAGTGCGCGTACTGCGCAATCGCGGCGACGGCACATTTGAAGACGTCAGCAGTGCGCTCGGGCTTGACACCGTGAAGCTGCACGATCCGCGCGGGCTCATCGCTGCCGACGTGGATGGCGATGGTGCGCCCGATCTGATCGTGACGCAAGTGGGCGCGCCGCCAATTCTGCTCCACAACCAGGGCGCGAATAAGAACCACTTTGTGCGGCTCGATCTAGCCGGCCTCGCCGACAACAAAACCGCGATCGGCGTTAAGGTTGAAGTGTTCGCAAGCGGGCTATGGCAAAAGTGGGAGTTGGCCGGCGCTTCGGGCTACCAGACACAGTCGGCCCCGCAGATTCTGGTCGGGCTCGGCCAAGCGACGTCAATCGATCTGCTCCGCATTCTCTGGCCCACCGGCGTGCTGCAGGACGAAATCGATCTGCCTCACACGCAGGTCATCGCCATGAAAGAGGCTGACCGGCGCGGCAGTTCGTGCCCGGTGGTTTTTGCCTGGGATGGGCATCACTACAAATTCGTCACCGACGTCATCGGCGCGGCGGTTGTGGGCCACTGGTTCACTCCCGCCCGGCGCAACATTCCCAACCCCGGCGAGTGGATCAAGATTGATGGCGACCATGTTGGCCTCGTGAACGGCAAGGTAAGCGTGCGTTTCATGGAGCCAATGGAAGAGGTCAACTACACTGACCAGCTTCGCCTCGTCGCCGTCGACCATCCTGCGAATGTTGAAGTCAATCCCGACGAGCGCTTCCTCGACGATCCGCCATTTGCTTCGGGCCGCGTGGTCGCCAGCGAAGACGCGCGTTTGCCGGTGGGCGCATCGGACGGCGATGGCCGCGACGTGCTCGACACATTGAGCCGCCGCGATCACCAGTTCGCTTCAGGATTTACGCCTCTGCCTTACGACGGATTCGCGAATCTCCACGCGCTCACACTCGACCTCGGTTCGCTTGACGCGCAGTCTCCGCTGCGGCTGCTCATGACCGGCTACGTTAACTACTTCAGCGCAACGTCGCTCTACGCAGCATGGCAGGCCGGCGTTAAGCCGGAATCGCCCTACGTTGAAGCGCAACTGCCCGATGGCTCATGGCAGCGCATTCCCGGCGAAGCAGGATTCCCAGCCGGGCTCGAGCGCACCATTGTTGTCGACCTCACCGGCAAGCTGCCTGCGGGTACGCGCCGCATCAGGCTGATGACCAATCTGCAAATTTACTGGGACCAGGTGTTGATCGACCAATCTGCAAACGCTGAAGCGCGAACTAACGATGTGCCGCTCGCCTCTGCCACGCTGCACTTCCGCGGATACCCGAAGCAGATTGAAGGCGCAAGCCCCGGCGACCTCGACTACAACTACAACCTCGTCAGCCTCACCGGGCCGTTCCAGCGCGAACGCGGCAACTACACGCGCATGGGCGACGTTACTCCGCTGCTGAAGTCTGTCGACGATCGTTTTGTTGTCTTCGGAAGCGGCGAAGAAATCGCAGCCGAATTCGATACCGCGCAACTGCCCGCGCTGCCCGCTGGTTTTAAGCGCGACTACTTCTTTTACGCCAACGGATTTGTGAAAGATATGGACTGGTGGGACGCGTCTCCGTTTACGGTTTCGCAAATGCCCTTCCACAAAATGAGCACTTATCCTTACCCCAGCATTGAGAACTATCCCGACGATGCCGGCGCATTAGATTATCAACTCAACTGGAATACCCGCTTCGACTCCGGCAATCCTGTGCATTTGCATTGGTTCGACTATCAGCTCCATCCGTCGACTCCAGCCGATGACCAGGCGCCGCAATCGGAAACTAACTGATGGGCGTAGTCGAAACTGAACTTGTGTTATCGCCGGCAGTGCGGCAACTTGAATTGCTTCGTGCCGGCGAAGTTTCCATCATCGATCTCGCCGAAGCGCACATCCAGCAAATCGAGCGCCTTGAACCGCGACTGAATGCCTTCGCGGACTTCGATGCGGAGCGCGTGCGAGCGCAAGCGCGAGAACTCGGCGCATTTAATGGCGAGCGCGGCCCGCTTCATGGGCTTCCGGTCACGGTCAAGTCTTCCATCGCGACCGCAGGATATCGATGCGAAATCGGCAGCCTGCTGCACAAAGGCGATGTTCCCCACGAAGACGCAGTAGTAGTCGCGCGGCTGCGCGCGGCCGGTGCGCTGATTCTAGGCACCACCAACTGCCCCGAATTCCTGATGGCCTACGAGACCGCGAATCTGCTGCATGGCCGCACCAGCAACCCATGGGATCTGGAACGATCGCCCGGCGGCTCGAGCGGTGGCGAGTCCGCGGCGATTGCCGCGGGCCTTTCCGCAGCTGGCCTGGGCAGCGACAGCGGTGGCTCGGTACGCGTGCCGGCACACTTCACCGGCATCTGTTCGCTCAAGCCGACACCGGGTCGCATTCCCGGGCGCGGTCATCTGCCGCCATGCGTGGGACCGTTTTCAATTCTCGGCGCAATTGGCCCAATGGCACGGACGATGGCCGATGTGCAACTGATGTTTCGAGTGCTAGCAGGCCAAGACGCAGCCGACCCAGCCAGCCCGCCGCTATCACTACGAAATCCCACCTTCGACGAACTACGCGCTCACACCATCGGAGTCTTCGCCGACGACGGCCTTGTGCCTGTCACTCCTGAGACTCGAGCCGCCGTTCACGCTGCGGCAAATGCTCTGCGCGAGGCGGGATTCCGCGTCGAGCCGTTCCGTCCGCGCACGCTTGAACAACTCCGCAAGCTGTGGTGGAAGTTCTTCGTGCAGTGCGGCGCAATGTTTTACGAGCCTGAAATTCGCGGCAAACGCGACCGGCTCAGCCCCATCTTCAATGAGTTCTTGGCAATAGCCGAATCAGCCGGCCCGCTCACATCCACTGAACTTCTCAATGCATGGGCTGAGCTGGATTTGCTGCGCGCCAAAACGCTCGAAGAGATGAAGAATTATCCCGTGCTGCTATGCCCGGTAGCCTCGATACCCGCCTTTCGTCATGGCGAGCGCAGTTGGACCATCGACGGCCAGACCGTCGAGTATCTTGACGCCTGGCGCTTTACGCAGTGGTTCAACGCGCTCGCCTGCCCGGCCGCCGTGGTCCCCGTTGGTTCCTCGCCTGAGGGTATGCCCATCGGTGTGCAGATTGCAGCTCGTCCCTTTGACGATGAGATCGTTATCGGCATAGCAGCGATCGTCGATTCCGCATTCGGTTACCGGCCTCCATCGATGGCGCTCTGACCGTTCGAGGCCTGAAAACGGCCTTTCAGAGGATGAAAAGTACGATTTCAAACACTCAATTGTGCGCCCCGTCACACGTGTTGGGGCTAGAGCCTTCCGCTCCAACTTTCGATTGAGGCCGCGTCTAATCCCCCGTCCTACACTGAGGCTTCCCTGGATCGGAGTGAGTGGGTTGCACGAAAGCTGGCACGATCGATTTTCCGAATCCCCCGACGTTCTCAAGAGCGCATCGCGGCAGCAAACAGTCGTGCCCGTGCTCGATTTTGAGATTGGCGGCAGCGAGTTCATTACCATAGCTGGGCCCTGCTCGGTTGAGACCGAAGATCAATTACTCACGACGGCCCATAGCGTTCGCCGCGCCGGTGCCCGCGTTCTTCGCGGAGGCGCTTTCAAACCCCGCACCTCTCCCTACTCATTCCAGGGTCTCGGCCTTGAAGGCCTCAAGCTGCTTGACCGCGCGCGTCGCGAGACGGGCCTGGCCATCGTGACCGAGGTCATGTCTGAGTCCGACATGGACGTGGTCGCCGAATACGCTGACATTCTGCAGATAGGCTCGCGCAACATGGAAAACGATTCGTTGATTGTTGCAGCAGCTCGCTCGGGGCGTCCCATGCTGCTCAAGCGCGGGCTAGTGGCCACGGTCGCCGATCTCTTCCGCGCAGCCCAACTCGCGCTCGACAACGGCAATCCCAACGTCATTCTCTGCGAGCGCGGAATTCGCACCTTTGAAACAGCAATGCGCAACACCTTCGATGCGGCATCCATCGCGCTCATCAAGCAGGTATCGCATCTGCCGATTATCGCCGATCCCAGCCACGCGACTGGCCGCCGCAGCCTTGTGTCTCCTGCCGCGCGCATCGGTGTCGCCGCCGGTGCCGATGGACTCATTGTTGAAGTTCATCCCGATCCTGACACCGCCTGGAGCGACGGCGATCAATCCCTCAATTTCGCCGAATTCGACAAAATGATGAACTCACTCGCGCCTTGGATCGCGCTGCGCGAAGAAGAAATGTGCGCCAGCGCCGCCAGCGATCTAGATGCTGCGGAGGTTGCTTGATGAGGTCGTCCCTTCGCGTAATTGCAATTGTGGCACTGGTCGCTTTGTTGAGTGTGAAGTATGCGCACGCCGCGGCCTTGTCACACGCTGCGCTGCCCGACATTATTGTGACTGCCGCGCCCAGCTATCAGCCCCTGGCTGCTCTTCGCGGCGCAGACCGGTTTCCTAAAGGCGCGCAGCTTTTACTCATCCACAACGGCAGTGCCGAACCACTGGCGCCGCAATTCTGGGCTACGGCCGACCCAAACGTTTCGTTTGATGGCCAGCGAGTGCTCTTTGCGGGCAAGCAGAAACAAACCGACCACTGGCAAATTTGGGAGATGACGCTGCGCGGTCGCTCTGCGCGTCTGCTCTTCGCCGGCTCCGAAGATGCAATCCGGCCAATGTATCTCTCTTCAGGGCAATTCGTTTTCGCCCAGCACACCGCATCGGGATTTCAGATCGTAGTTGCCGGCACGCAGTCCAGTGAGCCGTTCGCGCCCATTGACGCTAACGCGAGCGAGAAGCTGCTGCCGCTCACCTATCTACCCACGAGCGCCATTCCCGACGACGTGCTACTTGACGGCCGAATTCTTTTCGAATCGTACTTCCCGCTCGGCCAGGGAACCACTCCCGAAGAGTATCTGGTCTACGCCGATGGCTCGGGAGTGGAGTCCTATCGCTGCGATCACGGGCGCGCTCGCTGGGGCGGCCACCAACTCTCATCGGGCGATGTAATCTTCACCCACGGCTCATCGCTGGCAAGGTTCACCTCGCCGCTCGCGCATGAAGCCCCGGTAGCGGCGCCGCAAGGCGATTATGCCGGCGCAATAGCGGAAACGACCTCGGGCGAGTGGCTGGCGAGCGCGCGCGCAACGGCCAATGCGCATTTTGCGCTGCGGCTTATTACACCCGGTTCACCGTCTATGCGGACCTTGCTTTTTCGCTCCGATAGCGACCTGGTCGAACCGGTCGTGGTAGCTCCACGCACGCGGCCGCATCGCCATCCGTCAGCCCTGCACCCATGGAACTACGCCAACCTGCTTGTCCTCGATTCGCGCCTCTCGCGTGAAGGCGACTTGAAAGCCGCGCCCGCATCGGTCCGGCTTGAAACACTCGACCCGCAAGGGCGCGTCAACTCCAATGGCACAGCGCCGGTTGATCCCGATGGCTCGTTCTTTGCACAGGTGCCGGGCGACCGGCCCATTCGTTTTCAACTTCTCGACCAGCACGGCAAAGTAATGCGCCAGGAACATGGCTGGTTCTGGATTCGCGCAGGCGAACAGCGCATTTGCGTCGGTTGCCATACCGGACCGGAGCGCGCTTCTGAAAATCGCGTGCCCGCCGTACTGATGCGTACCACCACGCCATTCGACCTGACCGGCGCAAAGACCGCAACGCCGGAGCCGGCGAGCAAAGGCAACTGATATGAAGCGCTTATCTTTTTTCTTATTATTCGGATCTCTGCTTGTCGCTCGGTATTCAGTCGCACAGGCTGCACCCGTGATTGCGCCGCAAGCGCAGCCAGCCCCACCGCAACTGCCGCAGTCCACCATCAAGTTTGAAGACGCCACCGCCAGTTCCGGTATCGATTTCACCCAGAGCTTCGGCTCCGCGCAACTGGGTTCGCTGCTTGAGGGCACAGGCGCAGGCTGCGTTTGGTTCGACTACAACAACTCGGGTCTGCAATCGCTCTACGTCGTCAGCGGACGCCCGCTCGATGACTCAATCCATCCGTTCCCGCTCAAAGTCAAGCCCAATCCTCCGCCTCACAATCACCTCTACCGCAACGACGGCAACGGCCGCTTCACCGATGTAACTGACCAGGCGGGCCTCAATCCCGATATGTATTCCGTCGCTGCCACCTCAGCAGACTACGACAACGACGGCAACGAAGACATGCTCGTAACCGGCTACGGCAAGGTGGTTCTATATCACAACGATGGCAAGGGCCACTTTACTGACGTAACCGCGAAGGCCGGTATCAAGGTCGATGGTTTCGCCATCAGTTCAACGTGGCTCGACTACGACAAAGACGGATGCCTCGACCTCTTCGTCGGCCGCTACATCAAGTTCAATCCCAGCTACCACAACTACTACGCGGCCGATAATTATCCGGGTCCGCTCGATTACGCCGGCCAGTCGAATCTGCTCTTTCACAACAATTGTGACGGAACCTTCACTGATGTAACTGAGAAGTCAGGCATCGGCGCATATATTGGCCGCACAATGGGCGTTACAGTGGCAGATTTCGATAATGACGGCTGGGACGACATTTACGTCTCCAACGACCAGACTGAAAACTTCCTCTTCCGCAACAAGCACGACGGAACGTTTGAAGAGATCGCCAACGAAACCGGCTCCGCATTCGGCCAGAACGGTGAGGCCACTTCGTCCATGGGCCCGGTTGCGGCCGACTTTGATGGCCGCGGCATGCTCGATCTTTGGGTTACAGACGCAAACTACAACCGATTCCTGCACAACGAGGGCGCGCAGGGTTTTGAAGATGTAGGCGCGTCCAACGGCATCTCGCAAGCCGATGCGCAATACGTGAGTTGGGGCACCGGCGTCTACGACTTCGACAACGCCGGCCAGCTCGACATTCTCGTCTTCCACGGCGGCCTGATTCACCTCATCACGCAGGAGCACACTCTCTTCCGGGGCCTTGGCGACAGCAAGTTCAAAGACGTTTCCCGCGACGCCGGACCAGTGCTGAGTAATCGCACCGTTGCTCGCGGCGCATGCTTTGCAGACTACGAGAACAACGGCAAAGTCGGTGCCTTCGTAAACAACCTCGGCGCAAAAGGAACCCTGCTGAAGAATGTTTCAACCGGCAGTGGTCATTGGATCGCAATCAAGCTGGTCGGCACCAAGAGTAACCGCGACGGCATTGGTGCGCGCGTTGAAATTATGGCCGCGGGCAAGCGCCAGACAGCCGAGCGCGTCGCCTCCAGCGGCTATCTCTCGCAAAACGATGGGCGGTTGCACTTTGGACTAGGCGCGACAGCGACGGTCGATCAGATCACCGTTCGCTGGCCGAGCGGGCGCGTGCAGACCGTCACCAATCAAGCCGTGGACCGCATCGTCACCGTCGAGGAGCCCAAATGATCGGCGCCCTTGTCAAGAATCTGGGTGCCCCAGGTCTCGACTTTGAGACCTGGGAAACCACGACTGCGCGCAAGCTCTCGTTCCACGCGGCAACGGCCATCGCTATTCTGGCCGCGTGCGGACTGTGTCTGCTTGCGGCATCGTCGCTCGCCCCCGCCACACAAGCGGCACAGAACGAAAACGGGCTCGAGGTTTACGCGTCGCCGCTTGAAATCATTGTCTCGCCCGATGGAACTCGGCTCTACGTTCTCTGCCAGGACAGCCGCGAAGTCCGTGTACTTGATGCGGCAAAATACACACTTATCAAATCGATTTCTGTTGGCCGCACGCCCCGCGGCATCGGGCTCTCTCATGACAGCAATCGGCTCTACGTGACAAACTCGTGGGACGACACCCTCTCGGTCATCGATACGCGCCAGTTGGCAGTAATCGCAACCTGGCCTGTCGGCGGCGAGCCCTCCGGCGTGGTCGCCGATCTGGCCGGAAAACAAATCTTCGTCGCCAATCGCGTCACCAACGATGTCGCTGTGCTCGACGCGCAAACCGGCGCTGAAGAAAAGCGGCTGAAGGCAGGCCGCGGCGCAAGCTACCTCACATCGTCGCCCGATGGCAGTCGTATTTACGCAACCCATGTTTATCCAATTCTTCCGCCTGTTCGCACCGGGATTGAAAACCGCACGCCTCCGCAATCTGAAATCACGGTAATCGACGCAGCGCGCGCCACGGTTGTCGATCGCATTCCGCTCAAGGCGATCACCGGCGTCTTTCACCTGGCCTTTACTGCCGATGGGCGCTTGGGCGCCGTCGCGGAATACCACCCCAAAAACATGATTCCGCTCGCCCATCTTGAACACGGCGGCGCATTTGCTTACACGCTCACTCTGCTGGGTGCAGACGTCGGAGAACCCATCGAGATCCCACTCGATGAACTCGATCGCTACGCCTCGCAGCCGTTCGGCGTAGTGTTCACTCCCGACAAGCACACTCTCTATGTTTCGGTCGGCGGCTCTGAGTGCGTTCTCGCCATCGATGTTCAACGCCTGCTGCATTTTGTTCATTCGCATCCACGTCCGTCAAGCAACTCATTCGCAACCGATCTTTCGGCCAGCAACAACTATGTAGTGGCGCGCATCCCCGTCGGCGCTAATCCACGCGGTCTCGCGATGAGCCATGACGGCCGCTCGCTGTTTGTCGCCAATAGGCTCGACGACACTATCAGCGTCATCGACACACGAACCAACCGCGTAGCTTCGACAATTGCGTTAGGCGGCAACAAGCAAGTCACCGCGCTCCGCCACGGCGAGCAGACGTTTTATTCAGCGCGCTATTCCTTCCAGGGGCAGATCAGTTGCTCAAGCTGTCACATCGATTCCACGTTCGACGGCATTACGTGGGATCTTGAGCCTGATGGATTTGGCCGCGACATCGTGGACAACCGCCTGATCGAAGATTTGCGCGGTACAGAACCATTCAAATGGAATGGCGGCAACCCCAGCATCCCCGTTGAATGCGGACCCCGCACCGAAAAATATTTCTGGCGCTCTGAACAATACGACGACCGCACTCTCGCCGATCTTTCTCTGTACATCCTTTCCATGCCCTCGCGCCCCAATCGCTGGCATTCGCCCGATGCGGAGTACACGCCGGCTCAGCAACGAGGCAAAGCTCTCTTCGAGCGCGCAACTGACAAATTCGGCAAGCCGATTCCGCTCGAGAATCGCTGCTCCTATTGCCACAGCGGGCCCAAAGGCACCATCCAGAAGTCGTTCGACGTGGGCACGCGCAAGCCCACTGACAACCCCGGCAAGCTCGATACGCCCCAGTTATCTAATATCGCCCTGACTGCGCCCTACCTGCACGACGGCTCTGCGCGAACCCTCGAAGAGATTTGGACCATCTACAACCTCGACGACAAACACGGCCGCACCAACGACCTGACCAAAGATGAACTCAACGACCTGATCGAGTACCTGAGGACGCGATGAAAAAACCTGACGCCATCAATCCGTCCACTTGCCTGGCTTGCATTGCAATAGCTCTGTTTTCCGTGGCAACAATTGCAGCGCAACCACCGGCTATGCATTCGGCCACTATGGCCCGCGCGCACGCAACACGGGCTTCGCAAACTTCCGCCCCGCCTTCGCTGCCGCATTTTCGCTTTGAAAACTTCACTACCGCGAACGGACTGCCTGCAGACCACGTATACGCCGTGCTTGTCGATGGCAACCGCATCTGGGCTGGAACCGACAATGGCCTGGGCCTCTACGAAAATGGCAAATGGAAGACCTACTCGACAGCCGACGGCCTCGCCCATCGAGCCGTGCTTTCGCTCGCGCTCGACAAGCGTACCGGCGACGTATGGGCCGGAACCATGGGCGGATTAAGCCGCATCTCCGCAGGTCGCATCGATACTTTTACGCAGCTCAACTCCGGCCTCAGCAACGACGTCGTCTATGGAGTCGCGGTCGAGGGCGAGAACGTTTGGGTTGCCACGGCCGCAGGTGCGTGCCGCCTCAATCTCGCCACCGGGCAGTGGGCGCTCTACAACGAACGAAACACTCCCATGGAAGAGATCTGGGTCTACGGAGTATCGGCGGCCGCCAACAAGGTCTATTTCGCTGTCTGGGGTAGCGGGCTGCTTGAGCTTACGCAGCAGAGCGGGAAGTGGGACTTGTACATCGATCCCGATAAAGAAACCGAGATGGTCCTCTTCAAAGACCAGGGATTAATCCACAACATCGTTTCGTCGGTGAGTTACGTCGACAACATCGTGTGGGCGTCAACTTATTTTGGCGACAGTCGCTATGATGGCCGCTACTGGCATAACTTCCTCACCAAAGATAGCGGGCTGCCTTCCAACTTCACCAACTTTGTGAAGGGTGTCGACGCCAATCGTGCGTGGTTTTGCACTGATAAGGGGCTGGCCTATTTCGACGGCGCAAACTGGGCCGTATATCGGCCGTCGCTCTCCACCGGCAAGCCTGAAATGCTGGTACGCGACGCCGAAGGCCATCAATCCAGCGTCGCGGTTACCACCGCGCCGGCCCACAACTACATAATTGGAATCGACTTTCAAGGCGACGATATTTGGGTCGCAACAGCCAGGGGATTGAGTCACGGAATCCTCGAGCGGCCCGACCATGCAGCAATTCATAAGGAGACCAAACAATGATCGCAGTTGCAGATATACTCGAAACTATGTCCCGCGCACAGGTAAACAAACGCGCAGTTACCAACTTGGGCGTGCTCAACGAAGCATACGCCTACGCCAAACCAAGCTCGTTCTCGCGCGCATTGCGCATTGACTTGAACGGTCTCGTCATCCTTCTCATCTCCGGCACCGCGTCGATTGATGAGAACGGCGTGAGCGTTCACATCGGCGATTTCCGCGCCCAGATGCGCCGCACCTTTTCCAATATCACCGGGCTGCTCGAGGCTGAGGGCTGCACTTGGCACGACATCGTGCGCACCACCTGCTACCTGCGCGATATCGAGCGCGACTACGATGCCTTCAACGAAGAGCGCACCGCCTTCTACGCGGAACAGAAGCTCGATCCGCTGCCCGCTTCCACGGGAATCCAGGCCATTCTTTGCCGGCCTGAACTGCTCATCGAGATTGAAGCAATCGCGATGTTTCGCATCGAGAAATAAGCGGTCGCACTCTCCCGGAACTCGCGCGAAGAAGGACTCGTCATGGGCAAATTGTTGTTGATTCCTGCGTGTTTATTGGCTATTTGCGGAGCCTGTATCGGCGCGGCACAAACCGCGCCAGTCAGCTCCGGGCAATCCGTACATGTGTGCGAGTGCGGTGCGCATCCGCCCGGTCCCCCGCGCGACCGCACCGTTGCGCCTTATGCCGGCGAGCCGCAGGATTTGAGTCCTTACTCGAAGTTTGCCACGCCATACGACCTCAACTACATTCGCCCCAACATCTACACCGGCGCCGGCCGCGATATTCCTGAGCCAAAAAACATTACTGAAGTCCGCATCGGCTTCTTCGGCCCCATTGAACACAGCCCCGATCAGAAGTACGGGCTGCGCATGCTGCACGGCGCGCAAATGGCCATTGACGAGTGGAATGCGCGCGGTGGCTACGGTGGCAAGCCTTTCAAGCTGATGCTGCACAACGACTACGACAATTGGCAGGCCAAGGCTGTTTATGGTGACGACCGCTCGACCGACCCCACCATCTGGGGTTCTGCATCGAACGAAGCCGTAAAAATGATCTACGACGATGAGGATTGGGCCATCTTCGGCTCGCTAAGTTCCGAGTCGACACACATTATTTTGCGCGTCGCACTCAAGGCCGAAATTCCCATTGTCAATTCAGAGTCGACCGATTTCACAATTCCCGAGACCTACATCCCCTGGTACTTCACCGATCTTCAGGACGATCGAGTGCAGGCCTTCACCCTCGCGCGACGAATCTACACCGAACTCGGTCTGAAGCGCGTCGCCATCTTGCGCGTCAATAATCGGTACGGCCGTTTCGGCGTGCCCAAGTTCCGTGACGCATCGCGCCGTCTCGGCCATCCAGTTGTGCTCGAGCAGAAGTTTGTGCCCGCCGATACTGATTTTACGCAGCAACTGCAGGCCATTCGCGACATGCGCGCCGACGCCATCGTGCTCTGGACCGACGAAGACAAGGCCGGTCTCATTCTCAAGCAAATGCGCGCCATGGGCATGAAGCAGCGCGTCTTTGGTTCTCACCGCACGCTGGGCCCCGCCCTGCTCGCTGAAGCGGGCGACGCGGCTGAAGGATTTGAGGCCGTCTATCCATACGATCCCACACGCAACGATCCACGCTGGCTCCAATTCAGTCGTGACTACCAGGCACACTACAACGAGCAGGTCGATCACTATTCGGCGCTTGCCTACGACGCCATGAACGCGCTTCTTTCGTCCATATGCAAAGCCGGCCTCAACCGGGCGCGCATTCACGACGCGCTTGCCGACATCGAGCAATTCGACGGCGTCACCGGCCACATGATCTTCGACCCTAACCAGAAGAATGTCGCGCCCATGTACCTGGGCACTGTGCACAACGGCGTCATTACTTATCGGCCCGCACTCATGGAGAAGAAGCTTGCAGCGCCCGCAGCAGCGGCCACTCAAACTCCGCCCACCCAACCTGCAGTATATGCGATGCAAGCCCCATACGCGCGTGTCGGCGAAGACGGGGTTGGTCTCGCCGTGCCGCATGCGGCCGATTCCCAAGTTGGCGCAACGAAGGTGATACTCTTCGGACCCGGCGCCTTCGCAATTGCGCAGTCCGCAGAGATGCTCGCAGCTATCAAGCCCGACTCAACCCTCGCTGGAAAGTGGTCCTTTCTATCCATCGAAAGCAAACAGAACTGGGGCACCGCATCAACTCAATTCGTCCGCGCGATCATGGACGAGCACGCTGTCGCCATCGTCGCTCTCGACCGCGACAGCGCCCACCTGGCTGTGCAGCTCGCGCTCAAGAGTTTTGTACCGGTTGTTGCACTCAGCGACGACCACACCCTGACCGGGTCCGATATCCCCTGGATCTTCCGCCTCCCTGCTGCCACTGCGCCAGCGCAGGCGATGCGTATCGTGGTGGCCGCCGCTTCCAGTTCCAGCGCGTCGCCATCTCAAATCCGAGCGGCTCTCGCTTCGGGCAATTCGATACTCGGCATTGCCTTCGAGCCCACCGGCGAGCCACGTTCGTCAATTTTCGCAGCAAAGCAGTAGCAGGCCGTCAGCACAATCAAAAGCGAGCAGCGACGCCCGCCCCCGCACGCGTGTAAACTTTGAAAACCCGCCGCATTGCGTGCGCGGCGGGGCAAAGTTTAATGAGGCTTTGCTTCCCGTTCCCCGAGGAGCCCCATCATGCTTGAACGCTTGCAGAATTTTATTGACGGCGCCTGGCGCGCTTCCTCTGCCACTGAGACGCTCAACGTCATCAACCCCGCCTCTGCCACGGTGCTGGCTGAAGTGCCGCTCTCACCCGCGCAAGACGTCAATCTCGCCGTCGAAATCGCGGAGCGCGCTTTTATCGGCTGGCGTCGCACCCCCGTCGTCGATCGAGTGCAGCCCCTCTTCAAACTCAAAACGCTTCTTGAGCAGCATCGTGACTCGCTCGCGCTATCCATCACCGACGAGTGCGGCAAGACTCTTACTGAGAGCAAGGCTGAGATGCAGCGCGCCATTGAGAATGTTGAAACTGCCTGCGCCATGCCCATCCTAATCCAGGGCACCAACTGCGAAGACATCTCCGCCGGCATCGACGAGCACATGATCCGCCAGCCGCTCGGCGTGGTCGCCGCGATAACACCGTTCAACTTTCCCGGCATGATCCCTTTCTGGTTTATGCCCTACGCTGTGGCCGCCGGCAATTGCTTTCTCCTAAAGCCCTCTGAACGCGTGCCCGTCACATCGCAAAAAGTCTATGCGCTCATGCAGCAGGCAGGCTTCCCTCATGGCGTGGTCCAACTGGTCAACGGCGGGCGCGACACCGTGAACGCCATCCTCGATCACCCCGGCATCCGCGCCGTAAGCTTCGTCGGTTCCACCGCAACAGCGCGCTACATCTACAGTCGGGCCGCAGCCAGCGGCAAGCGTGCGCAGTGCCAGGGCGGCGCAAAGAATCCCGTGGTGGTAATGCCAGACGCAGATATGGAAATGACTACGCGCATCCTTGCCGACTCGGCTTTTGGTTGCGCCGGCCAGCGCTGTCTTGCGGCGTCGGTTGCGATTACTGTAGGCGACGCGCGGCCCAGTTTCACTGAGCAGATCGCGGCCACTGCAACGAGTCGCAAAGTAGGTTATGGCGCGGCGTCCGGAGTCGAAATGGGTCCCGTAATCTCGGCTGAAAGCAAGGCCCGCATCGAAGGACTGATTGCCAAAGGCGAGCACGACGGCGCGCGAGTGCTGGTGGATGGCCGCGGCGCAAAAGTTCCCGACTACGAAGATGGATACTTTGTCTTCCCAACAATTCTCGACGACGTAGCACCCGATGCCGAAGCCGCCCGCACGGAAATCTTCGGCCCCGTTTTGAGCCTGATGCATGCGCAGACCATTGAAGAAGCAATTGCACTCGTGAACGGGCGCAGCTACGGAAACATGGCCTGCATCTTCACCACCGACGGCGCCAACGCACGGCGCTTCCGTTACGAAGTGAATGCGGGCAACGTGGGAATCAACGTCGGAGTCGCCGCGCCCATGTCCACCTTCCCCTTCAGCGGATGGGGCGAAAGCTTTTTCGGCGACCTGCATGCCCAGGCGCATCACTCAGTGGAATTCTTCACCCAGACCAAAGTCGTTGTGGAGCGCTGGCCGCGCGAGTGGAGTCGAAAGTTCTAATCTATGCTGAGTTAGGATGAAAGCGATCGGTTGTGAAGCGGTCTCCCACCCTATTCACCGCGCCTGTGGGGCGCGCTGAATAGTACGGAGCCCCAAGAGTTAATCGTCGTTTGTAATGCAGCCTTGAGTAAATCCGATGCCGAATATTCTGGTTGCCGCATCTACGAGGCGAGTGTCGAGTATGTCCAGATGGTCCGTGATCATGGGCCATAGCCAGTTGCCAATGCCGAACTCAATCGTGAATCACGCCCAGGCGGGCCCTGGGGTCTCGATGTCCGCGTCTTTCCACGGATTTTTGAAAATGCCTGGCTCATCGGGATTGAATTCGCATTTGCACAGAACCGGATTGCAGAGGAGGCGAGTGGGCTTCTCTCGCAATTTGCAGTAGACGCAGTATTCGTATGACTGCTCCCGGCGAACATCCGACCGATTTGCGCCGTAGAGTTCGAATGGAGGAATCGCAGTTGGCCCTTCACCTCGTGCGTGAATTTCGAAGGCTCTTTCTCTACGTACGCAATCGGCGGCACTTTGCAAATCGGTAAACCGGTCGAATTTGAGTTCGGGACCGTAATACTCCTCACCTGTTTTGGGGTTTCGTCCCCATCGGCGCGCCTTTCCGGTGAACGTGACTACAACGTACTTTGGATCTCTTGGCAGCGCTCCCTTGTTTCTTAATTCGTTATAGAAGTTGGTAACATCCTCCAACTTCGGTACGAATTCTGGATTCTTGGGAATCAGAAGATGCCTGTAGAGTTCGCTCATACGGCCATTTTATGCGGCACGGACTCGTTTTAGTCCGCCTGCCTCGGGCTCTTCATTAATTGAGGATCGCTAAAGCAACCGCCGATCCTTTGACTCGTCGCCGCGGCGACTCGCTCAGGACGACAGGCCTGTTGCAAAGTCGCCAATAGCCAACAGCCAATAGCCAATAGCCAATAGCTAAAAGCTAGCAGCTAAAAGCTAGAAGCTGCTTTTCTCAGTCCGCATGCAGCGCAGTATCAAACAGCAGCAGGCTCACGGTCGTAAAAATGATGTCGTAGCCAAGCAGCATCTTGATCCATAGCATGGGGTCGGCGTCGCCGGTGAAGATGTCTCCCGTGGCCTGCACCATGGCCAGCAGCGCGGGAATGAAGATGGGAAACAGAATGATGGAGAGCAGCAGCTCGCGGTTGCGGCTGCTCATCGAGAGCGCGGCAAAAAACACTCCATTGCCCACCAGCGCCCAGGTGCCAAGCGGCAAAACCAGCAAAAGCAGCCATCCCTGGCCCACGATATGCAGGTTGTAAAAGATGAAGAAGAACGGCGCCAGGATGATCTGCACAACCGTCACGAACAGAAAATTGAGAATCACCTTGGCCAGGTAAAGTTCCGCGCCCGGCGAGGGCACCATGCGCTGCGCGTCCATTACCTGGTGGCGAATTTCGCGCGCCCACGCCTGGTTGAGCGCGCTCACCGAGGCAAACAAGGTGGCCACGCACAGCACTCCGCCCGATATTTGTTGAGCAAATGCGCCATGCGGGTCAAACGCGATGGAGAACAGCACCACCACCAGCCCCGAGAAAAAAAGCATTGAGATGAAAGCATCGAGCGATCGCCACTCAATGCGAAGGTCCTTGACGAGGTGGGTCCACAACGCGCGCGTCATTGGTGGCCCTCCGGAGAGTGAGCCGCATCTTTGGTCAGGTCCACAAGCTCAACCGCAACCTCAAGCGCCTTGGCCGCGCTCACATAATCGTCGGGGCTCAAAATAATTTGTGTTCCGCGCGCGCCGGCCGATACGCTGATCTTGTCAAACAGAATCGCAGTCTCGTCAATGTACACCGGGTATGCTTTCTTCGCTCCGAAAATCGTCACTCCGCCGCGGATGTAGCCGGTAAGCGGCTGCACTTCTTTGAGCGGAGTCATTTCAAGCCTGCGCAGTCCCGATGCGCGCGCCAGTTTTTTGAAGTCGAGCTCGGCATCACCCGGCACTACAGCAAACACATATTCCTTGTGGCCGTCGGTCGTGAGCAGCGTTTTGAAAACCTGCTCGGCGGGCATGCCAATCTTCTTCGCCACGGTAATGGCCGTCAGGTCGTTGGGATCAACCTCATACTCACGCAGTTCAAACGCGATGCCGAGAGATTCAAGATAGCGCGCGCCGTTGGTCTTCATAGCGTGGGCTCCCCAGGCTCCAGCGAAGCTACGCGTCCGGCGCGCAGGGTGAGTACAAAGTCGGCAATGGGCGCAGCCAGCTCGCGCTGGTGCGTAGTGAGGATGATGGTGCGGTTGCTGTGGCGAAACTGTGCCAGCAGCTCAACCATCTGGCGCGCGCTCTCCACATCCATGTTTGAGAAAGGCTCGTCGAGCAGCAGCAATTCGGGCACCGGCAGCAGTACGCGGGCGAGTGAAGTGCGTTGGCGCATGCCCTGTGAATACTGGCCCAGATAGCGCGGCAGCTCAGGGTCAAGGCCCACCTGGCGAAGCACTTCTGCGGGAGAAAGGCAAGGCCTATCGGGATAGAGCTTCGCGAAGTAGCGCAGATTTTCCTGCGCGGTCAGTTCGTCGTAAAGCATGGGCGCGTGGCTCATATAGCCGATGCGGTCGCGCGCCTCCAGCGGTTCAAATTCGCCAAACAGTTTCACCTTGCCGAAGCTGGGCCGCAGCAGGCCGGCCAGCACGCGCAGAAGAGTAGATTTGCCGGCGCCGTTTTCGCCCAGCAGAACGTAGCAGCGGCCCGGCTCGAAGTCTACCGATACCTGGCGCAACGCTGCGAACGTGCCGAAGAGTTTTGAGACGCGTTCGACCCGCGCGCAGAACTTGGGCTCTGCCGCGGTGGTGGCGGAATTGGTTGAAGGGCTAGCTTGCATTGTCGGTGGTCGGCTGCAAAGTGGACTCAGGCGGTTTGCGGTTCAGGTAGAGCGCCAGCGCGAGTGGAACGATACTTGGCACAAGAAACAGATAGAGAAGGGTGTCCACGGCTGAATCAGGCACATCCGTCCGGTGGAACACGATCGCACTGACGAAAATGATTACGAAAATGCCGAACCAAACCATGAGGAATTTACCCCAAAAACGACGGATCTCCTGGTGGCCACCGCGCCTTAATTCTTGAAGACCCACAATTACCAGGCCTGCTGCAACTGCCACAAGCACACTCTGAATCAGATTGTGAGAGTTAAAAAAAGGCCCGTGAGTCTTCCAGCCAGTCAGGTAAAAGACTGTAAAGCTAATTCCCGCACAGATGAGGAATTCCGATAGTGACCTCTTCCAGTTCATCGGGACTCCATACGGGCGCGCTTAGCTGGTCGGCTTGGGCGGAGGCGTATTCGATGCGGTCTTGGTGGCCGGCGAGGGCTGCATCCCCGGAGCGGCGCCCGGCTGATTAGGACCGGCCGGCGCGTATTTGCTGGCGCATTTGGCCTGCAGCGTATTGGCGTGGAAGACGCCGTCGCGGCCATAGGTTCCCTCGGCCAGCGCCTGGGCGTTGTCTTTAAAAGTGTCGGGGGGCGGCTCGGTGCCCTTGTACGAGACTGTGATCAGCTTGCCGTTGGCGGCATTGGGCGAATGGCTCTCAAACTCGTTCAGCACAAAAGTTACGTTGGTGCCGTGCTGCTCAATCGAACCAGGCTTCACAAATCCTTCAACCCGCAGGTTGCTGGTATAGGCCTTATTGCCCATCTTGCCCAGCTCGGCAATGGTTACGTAATAGCTCTTGTTTGAGCCATAGCCTGAGATGGCGAGCCAGCCAATCGTGCCGAGGATAATGGCTGTCGCGATGCCGACCTGCAAAGTCTTCTGCGATTTTTTCATAGTCTTTTCCTTCTTAACGATACGAGCCTGCAACCCCATGGTCAACCGTAGGAGCGCAGTTGGGGTGTGATTTAGATCACTTCGGTGGCAAAAGTGGGAAAGCGGGATGCGCGGGGCGACGGACTAAGGATCAGGGACCGTTGCGTGGGGAATGTCCGGTAAGCGCGCCGTAGGCGCACTGAATATTAGCCCCGCACTTCAGTGTGGGGTAAGCTGGCCAACAAGCATTGGACAGTCCCGTAGGGACGGCGCAAGGACGTTTCATCTGCAGGGGCCGATAAAAGCCAAAAAAGCTAAAAGCCGCCCATCACCGAGCCGATTCAAGCACTTGCGCAGCCCGGTTCAGCACCCCAGTCAGCACCTGAATCTGCTCCGCCGCCAGCGGAGCATTCTTCGCCTCCACCGCTTCGCTCACTCCCGGAATCACTACCGCCGCATATCCCGTGTATTCCCCGGGAGCGTAGATGGCGTGCTTGTACCAGGGCCGGTTAGGCAGGCCCGCGTCGGTAAGCAGCGCCGTTTCCACCGAACGCAGGGTCCGATTCAGGCCGGCAAGGTCGCCGTTAGCCGCCACTTGCAGGTCGTGGGCGTGCTGCGCCGCCGCAGCCAGCCGGGCTACGGCCGCCTCAGCCGGAGCAAAATCGAGCGAGGATAGCCCGTTTTCGCCAGCCTTCTTCTTCACCGACCCGACGTAAACACCGATGGCGTACGCGTAAGTGACGTAGTCGTAAGGCAGCACGTCAGTATCGGCCATGCGCACGGCTTCCAGGCCAAGCACGCGCGCCATCTCCTGCAAATACTCAAAGTGGGGGTCGGCATTCTCGGTAAACCATGCATAATCGTCAAAAGTGGAGTGGTACACGCCATACGGCCCTTCCGATCCAATGTCAGTTGAAGGAACGCCGGCATGCTGCAGAAACGGCGTAAAGTCAGACCCCGAGCCGAGGTCGCCCATGTGCACCTCGCCTTCGTCAATCGGGGGCGCATCTGAGGCCCGATGCTCTTCGTCCACGTGGTGCTCAAGCCGCCACTGCTGGTAAACCGTACCTGAAACGGGGCTCGGCACCTGGCGCGTGAGTTCGCGCACAAACTGCTTCAGCGAGGGCACAGCCGCGGCGCTGAACTCAGGACCGGCGACGGCCACATCCACGTTGAAATAGGCCACCGCGTTGTTCAGTTGGGCCATGTGCTGCTCAACCCACTCGGTTGAGCCGATCAGGCCTTCCTCTTCCGCATCCCAACTGCAAAATACGATGGTGCGTTTGGGATGCCAGCCTTTCTTGAGCAGTGCGCCAACGCCGTGCACAGCTTCGAGCATTGACGCGGTGCCGCTGTTGGGGTCCACCGCACCGTAAACCCATGCGTCGCGATGGTTGCCCACCACCACCCAGTCGTCTGGCAAATCAGAGCCCTTAACCTTGCCGATCACATCCCAGATAATGCGGCGCTGGTAATCCTGATCTGACACGAGATGGACCTTCACTCCGCCGGGGCCGAGGTGGTAGCGGAAGGGCAATGCGCCCTGCCATCCTTGCGGCACGCTGCCGCCTTTTAGTGCCTGCAGAATGGGAGCGGCATCGTGATAGCTGATCGGGATTGAGATAATGTGCGGCTGGTTGCCGTCTGGCGAAACGCGCGCCGAATCCGGCAGGTCAAGCGTCGAAGCTACCCCAGGTGTTTCAGGGTCGCCGGAATATTTGAACAGATACTGAACCGAGCCGCGCTGCACGCCAGTCTCAGGCCGCCACGGGCCCATAGGCCATGGATCGCCCTTGTAATAGCCATCGTCCTGCGGATCGGAATAGATCAAAACGCCCGCCGCGCCGCGCTGCTCTGCGAGATAAACTTTGACTCCGCGGAAGTTTGAGCCATAGCGGCAGATCACGATTTTGCCGTGCAGATCGATGTGCTGCGCGTCGAGCGCCTTAAAATCCTCAAGGCGGCCGTAATTGGCGTACACCACCTCGGCAGTCACATCTCCAGAGCCTGAAGATCCGTTGAAGGGCATCACCACGCGCGGGTCGTTTTCAAAAGGATCGCCATCAACATGCTCGCGCGTGGGGCCACTCATTATCTGTTTGCCATTGGCGTCCCATGCCTCAACCTTTACGGTCCTCGGCCAGTTCAGCAGCACGCGGTAAGGAACAATCTCAGTCTCAAGACCCGCGGCACGAAACTTCTGCGCCACGTACTCGGCGGTCTGGTGATCTTCAGGCGAGGCGGCAATATGCGGCGCGGCGGTAAGCGTTTTGAGCTCTTCGCCGGCAAGGCTGGCGTTGGGCACCACAAGAAACTTCTCTTCAACCGCTTGCTCTGCCGCAAAGCTCTTGTAACCGAAGACGCTTTCAGGCGCGACGGTTTGTGCCTGAAGCTCGGTAAGGCTCAAAGGCGCGGCGAGCAACGCAGTCATCAAAAGTGTTACGTGTGCCGAACGCGATTTCATCAATAGGTTCCTTCAAAGATTTGTGGATGAAACTCTGGGTGCCCCATCCTGACGGCGCTTTTTGCCGTTAGGGTGGAATACCACGAATGCCCACTTGAGGGTACTTCGTCTGTTTCGTATCAGGGCACGAGTTTACTCGCGCCGAAAAGGCCCCAAAATGAATGTGGGCTTTACAGGCTGCGGAAAAACTCATCCAGACACGAGCAAAGTCGCTTTGTAACAAGGGCACGGCTTCAGCCGTGCCGATAAAGCCAGCAAATTGAGGCGGCCTTTAGCCCCTGCTGTGCCTGCGTTTGCGAAATTGCCTCGCTTAACGAGTTTTTCCGCACCCTCTTTAGCCCCTGCCAAGCCAACCCGGCAATAATTCTTCTTTCAATGAGTTTTTCCGCACACTGAAAAGGAACGAGGCAATAAACAATCAGCTTACACCAGCGTGTGCCGACAGTGGCCATTACTTCCGCAACACAGAATCCTTATCCGGGTTCATGACATCATTAATAGAAGGAGTCCTGTTTGAAAGCCTGGCCGTTGCTGGCATTAGTCATTGTCCAGGGAATTCTGTTCGCTGCACACCTGTTTTTCATTCACACCTGGATCGCCTTCTTTCCCTCTCTCGCCCCCGTCGCCGTGCATGCGCTGCGCATTGCAGTCCTGTCGCTTTCATTCAGCTTTCTGGTGGCGTCGCTGCTCAACTTTCGCCATTCCAATTGGTTTGTCTCGGCGTTTTACACGCTCGCATCCGTCTGGCTCGGCTTCGCCAACTACTTCTTCCTTGGCGCATGCCTCTTATGGCCCCTGTGGTACCTGGCGCGCGCATTTGGCGCTGGCGACGATCCGCTGGTGCGGCCCTTGCTGGCCGGCAGCTTCATTGCCACTGCCATAGTGGCGACGATTTATGGGCTCATCAACGCTCGCAATATCCGCGAACGGCGCATAAGAGTTGAGCTACCCGGCCTGCCTCAGCAGTGGCGCGGTCGCCGCGCGGTGCTCATCAGCGATCTGCACCTTGGCAACATCAACAAGGAAAGTTTTGCCCGTAAGGTTGCTGCCATTGCCGCGCGTCACAATCCTGATGTGGTATTCATCCCCGGCGATCTTTACGATGGATCGACGGCCCGGCTCGACGAACTAATCGCGCCGCTCAAAAATCTTAAGCCGCGCTTCGGCATCTTCTTTTCCTCCGGCAATCACGAGGAGTTTCACGACACCGGCGATTATCTTGCGGCCATTCGAAAGGCCGGCATTCGGGTGCTCGCCAACGAGCGCGTCACCATCGATGGGCTGCACGTCCTGGGCATCAACTACCACGAGGCCACATTTCCGCTGCGCGTGCGCACCACGCTTGAGAGCCTGAGCCCTGGCGCGGGTCAACCCAGCATTCTGCTTAACCATGCGCCAGTGCGCATGCCTATTGTGGAGCAGGCAGGCATCGCGCTGCAGCTCTCAGGCCACACGCACGGTGGTCAGTTTTTCCCCTACACGTTTCTCACGCGGCGCATCTTCGGGCCGTTCACCCACGGCCTCAACCAGATGGGCAAGCTGCAGGTATACACATCAACCGGCGCGGGAACCTGGGGCCCCCCGCTCCGCATTGGCTCAGCGCCGGAGATTGTGGTGCTGGAGTTTGAGCGAGCGGAATCGTGATATAATGTAGAAACGTTGCTACAGGAGCGCGCCTATGGCCATCACAACCATTTCGAGCCGGGAATTCAATCAGGATACTGGTCGCGCGAAGAGGGCTGCCCGCAAGGGACCGGTGTTTATTACCGATCGCGGCAGGCCTGCGCATGTTCTGCTGAGTTTCGATGAATATCGCGCAATTACAGGCAAAGAGAAGACTCTCTCTGAAGTTTTTGCGATGCCGGATGCCGATCAGGTTCACTTCGAACCGCCGCGTCTCGGTGGTGACGAATTCCCCGTGCCGGCTGACTTCTCATGACCTACCTTCTCGATACGAATGTAGTGTCGGAACTGCGCAAAGTGGGTGTCGGAACCGCCGATCCGCGCGTGAAATCCTGGTCGGACAAGCTCAGCTCGAAGTCGACATTTCTCTCGGTAATTACGATTCTGGAACTGGAGCAGGGTACACTGCTCATGGAGCGTCGCGATGTGCGGCAAGGTGCAATGCTACGTACCTGGCTGGCAACCCAGGTGATGCCTGACTATGATGAGCGAATTATTCCCGTCGATCTGCAAATCGCGAAGAGGTGTGCCGCACTGCAAGTGCCAAACCCTTTCTCGTATCGCGATTCCTTCATTGCCGCAACCGCGCTGGTGCACGGAATGACGGTTGTTACGCGCAATGTTTCGCACTTTGAACGCACGGGCGTCAGAATTCTCAATCCGTGGGAATCGTGATTAGGCACAGCGCGGAATACGATTTACTCCGCATCCGCCACCACCTGCTCCAGCAGCCGCTTCCAGGTCTTCTGGTTCTTCCGGTAACTCTTCTTCAAATCATCCAGAATACGTTCGAAGTCGGAATTCGTGCGTAGATTATTCCAAGCCGGATTCTTCTGGAACCAGGGATAATTCTCGTTGCCCAGGTAGATGGCGCGCCGCAGCCAGTGCAGCGCCTCGCTCGAGTCGCCTTCAACCGCAAAGTAAGTAGCCAGGCGATAAGCCATCTCGTTATCGGCTTCGGCCGCGGTCATAGTGTCGTCTTTCAGCAGCGCGGCGGCGCGTTCGCGTTCGCCGGCCTGCACATAGCAAAGCGCCAGCGTGGGCACGGCGATGCGCAGTGAATCATCGTCGTGAATCACGCTCTCAAGTATGTCGATGGCCGCACGCAAATTGCCCAGCCGCATCTGCTGGTAACCCGCCGAAGTACGCAGAAGTGGATGGCGCGGCTCAAGCGCGAGACCTTTTTCAAGCTCGTCACCGGCCAGCTCAATCTGATTCTGGTAGTGGTAAACACGGGCGCGATGGTTGTAAAGCATGGCTGCATTCGATGGATTCAGCTTGAGCGCGCGGCTGAACTCGGCCAGCGCATCTTCATAAATTCCGTCGCCGCGCAGCGCCAGCCCCGCAACCATGTGCACGTTCCAATCGTTACCGGCGGTCGAAAGCAGGTTGGCAACGCCGTGGCGGGCCGACTCTTTTTCACCGCGCGACAGCAGCATGTAAATGCGGTAGAGATTGGCTTCGATCGATGCGGGGTCCAGTTTCAGTGCCTCATCGAAGGCGCGGCGCGCCCGCATCAGATGCGTCTGTCCGCCGAAACCGTGGCGCGCGTATTGCAACTCTGCAATGCCCAGGCCAGCCCAGCCCGCGGCGAATTCTTTGTCGGCATCGGTAACTTCAGCAAACAGCGCATGCGCGCGATCGAGATCGGCACGCGATCCCGTACGCACCATGAACGAGCTCAGCATCGCGCGGGCCTGCAGGTAGCGCTCGCTGATTGGCCCCGGCAGTGAGCCTTCCCGCCCGTTGACTCGCGCTTCAACCCGCGTGGATTCTGTACTGGCCGCGGCGCTGATGCCATGCAGCGAGGCAAACACCTCGTTTGAAATCTCAGTTTGCACCGCAATCAAATCAAGCGATGCAACGCGAATCGCTCCGCCGGAACGAAGGCTCTGCTGTGCCACATCCAGCAGTTGCCAGTTGAGATCGAATCCCTGCTCAGAGCGTAGAAAACTTCCCGCGAGCACAAACGAAGTCATCAGCTTTTGCCCAATCGCCAATGGATCAAGCTGCGAGATTGGCAGCGACATCAGCGTGCTCGATGGCCGCACCACAAGTCCCGGTATGCGCGCCAGTCGCGCGGAAATTGCGTCGGCCAGCGCGAATCCATAGAGCGGCGCAACTTCGGCCGCGCCCAGATTCGCGAAGGGCAGCACCACCAGGGAGTTTTGCGTGGACTTCTCAGGCGTAGATTCGCGAAACCGCTCGGCCAGCATTGAGAGAAAGCCCGTGGTTCGCTTCTCCGGTTCGGCTGCCATGGTCGGCAGGTTGGCCGCACGGTCGCCGGGAATAATGCCGGTTTCAATCTGCAGCGCCTTCATAATCGTCTTCAGCGCTTCCCGTACTTCGGCTGCGGAGGCGTAGCGTGAAGCGGGAGTTTTTTCAAGACACGTTGCAATCACACTCTTCAACTCCGGCGAAATATCCGGCACAATTTCGCTCAGGTCGGGCGGGTCGAGGAACTGGATGGCGCGGATGACCTGAAAATCTTCAGCATCGGGACGGCCGAAAGGATGCCGCCCGCTCGCCAACTCATAGAGAATTACGCCCAGCGCCCACACATCGGACTGCGCGCTCGAGTGGCCCGTAACAAATTGCTCGGGTGCCATGTAGCGAATGGTGCCGCCGCGCGCTGTGTAGGTCGCGGCCAGCGACGCATCCTTCGCCAGGCCGGTCTTCGATGAGTCGAAATGCATGTCTTCAGGCGCCAGCCGCCGCGCCAGCCCGAAATCCAGAATCTTTACCAGCCCGCCATCGGTCAGCATCACGTTCTGCGGCTTCAGGTCGCGATGAAAAATGCCCAGCGTGTGCGCGGCATGCAGACCGTCGGCAATCTGGATGCCCACTGAAAGCACCAGTTGCAAATTCGACGCGCCGCGTTCAATCAGCTTGTCCAGCGACTGGCCCGGCACATATTGCATGGCGATGAAGCCTTCATCGCCGCTCTCGCCAACCTCGTAAATAGCGCAAACATTAGGGTGCTCAATGGCCGAAGACATGCGCGCCTCTCGCAGCACCGTAGACCGCATCTGCTCGGGCGTGAGCGCCCCTGCGCGCAGCATCTTAAGCACAACTGGGCGTTGCAGCTCCGTATCGTTAGCAAGATAGACTACGCCGCTGCCGCCGGCTCCCAGCTTGCGCTGAATCTCGTAATGCTCAATCGTTCTTCGCTTCATTCGACTACTTCAAGTCTAACGGGCGAGAGATAAGAGAAGTATCAGGATCGTGCGCAAGTATTGAGCGAAGGGAAATATGCGCCTCTACAGCATCATCTCGAAGTAAATAAGCGGAGCAATGCGATAAGTTGCGCGGCCCACCTCTCTGAATCCGCATTTCCGGTAGAACTCGCCTGCGCCAACCGCCGCCTCCCACGCATCGAGCCGGATTGCATCAGCGGGCCACTCCTTTGCAATTCTGATTGCCTCAGCAATGCATTGGCGGCCAACGCCGCCGCGCTGAATCGAAGGATCAACCGACATTCCAACAATGTAGAGTGGCCTTGCGCAGGGGGTGAAATACTTCGTATCGATCGCCCACGGCTTTCTGGTTGTCAGGTTCACGCGCCCGATGATCTTTTTGCGATAGCGCGCGATATAAACCTTCGCCCGGCGCATGGTGAAGAGCGTGCCCTTTTCGGTCGCCTTTGTGACCCAATAACCTTCTCCAAAATCGGCGCGAAGACGTTCAGAGACCGCCGTGTTGAGTGCGATCAGATCCGCGACGTCGTCCGCCGTAGCGAGCTGAAGCTTGATGCGCATATGCAAATGGCCGCGCTAGAAGTTCCTGAACCCTGACCCATGAACCCTGACCCCTGTCGTTCAATGCCCGCGCCGCGGTTCGCCCTCTTCGCTGTGCGGATTCTTTTTGGCCTCATCCAACAGGCGTTTCTGCCCACGGCGGCCCAGCGTCAGCATCGTGATTCCGAAAACCAGCAGCACCATTCCCCACCATAGGTTTGCGTCCACGCCCAGGCTCCTTGCATAGAGCTCGGCGTTGTCGCGCGTGGCCAGCCCAAACGCCGTAAGAATAGCGCCTACCATCGTAAACATCAGTCCCATGGGGATGCGTAGATCGAGACTCATCGGCACGGCTCCTTCGCAAGCAAAAAAATCAGATCCAAAATCCTACCAGAAGAAAATATTCAATCCAATCGCGCCCGCAAGCACCGCAAGCGCCAGCGCTTCGGGCCGCTTCCACCAGGGCAGATGCGCGTGCGAAGGCATCTTGGTCATCGATCGCACCAGCCCTACCAATTCCTCATCGGGCTTCGGTTTGGTCAACAGGCTCACCACCACCGCCACCACAAAGTTCACCATGAACGCCCAGATGGCGCCGTAAAAGTTCTGCGCCATATCGCTGGGGTAGCGGTGGATCACCGTGATCCAGCCGCCGTGAATCCCGGTATGCGCCTCGAGCGGCAGCGTTAGTCCGTGATGAATCATGGCCGCGCTGGTGCCCGCAATAAGCCCGGCGAATGCGCCGTGTCCAGTCGCGCGCTTCCAGAACATTCCCAGCAAAAACGTGGCAAACAGCGGCGCGTTCACAAAGCTGAACACAAGCTGCAGCGTGTCCATAATGTTGTTGAAATTAATCGCCGCATAGGCCGTACAAATCGACAGCAAAATGCCGCCCACCGTAGCCCATCGCCCTACCGCCATGTAATGCCGATCGCTCGCGCCCTTGCGAATGTACGACTGGTAAAGGTCGTAAGTAAAAACCGTGTTGAATGCCGTAACGTTGCCCGCCATGCCGCTCATAAAACTTGCAAGCAGCGCCGTCAGCCCCAGCCCCAGAATACCGGTAGGGAAGTAGTGCAGCAGCATATTCGGCGTGGCCATATCGTAATCAAGCAGCGGCTTGCCGCTCGTGTCCAGCATCGCCTTGCCCGTCACCGGATTCATCTTGGCGGGGATCAGCCCATGACCCTGCTCCACCTCTGGCGGCACCACTCGGATATCGTGGTAGATGCCATTGGCGTCCTGATGCACATACGTTGTTGTATGCGGAGTAGGCAGGCCAATTGCAATTAGGCCCGGCACAATCACGAGGAATGGAAACACCATCTTCGGCACCGCCGCAATCAGCGGCACTCTCCGCGCCGACTCCATATTTTTCGATGCCATGGCCGTTTGGATCACCAGGAAATCGGTGCACCAGTAACCCGCGCCCAGCACAAATCCCAGCCCCATGCCAATGCCGATTGCGTCAATGCCCATCGGGTTGGTGCTGGCGTGCATCACGCCTTTCCACTCATGCATGTATTGCGCTGGCAACGCGGCCTTCAACCCTGCCCAGCCGCCAATGTTCTTCAGGCCCAGCAGCGTCAGCGGCAAAAAGCCCGCGATGATGAGGAAGAACTGCAGCACCTCGTTGTAAATCGCGCTGGTCAGGCCGCCAAGAAAAATGTAGAGCAGCACAATCATCGCCGACATCACAATGGCGAAAGTGAAAATCCATCCGGTCGGCCAGCCCATGTGGATAAACAGCGAATCAAAAATGTGCAGCGCCTGTATCAGTCGCGCCATGGCATACATCGAAATGCCCGAGCTGAAGACTGTCATTACGGCAAACGAGCAGGCGTTGAGCGCGCGGGTCTTCTCATCGAAACGCAGGCGCAGAAACTCGGGCACCGAGCGCGCCTTTGATCCGTAGTAGAACGGCATCATGAAGATGCCAACAAAAATCATCGCCGGAATCGCGCCGATGCCGTAGAAATGCGCCGTCTCCAGGCCGTACTTGGCGCCCGACGCGCCCATGCCGATTACTTCCTGCGCGCCCAGGTTGGCGCTGATAAAGGCCAGCCCGCAGATCCACGCCGGCAGCGCGCGCCCCGCCTGGAAAAAGTCCTTGCTCGTCTTCATGTAGCGCTTCAAGGCAAAGCCGATGCCCAGCACAAAGAAGAAGTAGAGCAGCATGATGAGCCAATCGACTGATGTCAGTTGCAAGGCGGGCTCCTAAGCGCAAGTGCAGAATTTAAAAAGGCTACGGAAAACACTCTACGCATCGGGGGGATAGCGAGTCCAGTGGAAACTGAAAAGGTTTTCAAAAGTACGCCGAAATTACCTTAATTGTTTAGCGGCACTTCGCTCCGAACCGTGAAGTGAACCAGTACCGACGCATGACCCGCTGGGCAGCCCAGCAGCAGGTTTCTTCCCGCCCCTTTGAACGAATAAGAAACATGCGCGATTCCAAAGGCGTCTACTTTCTTCACCACCGGCGGAGTCACATCCCGCACCCTGTCCTGGTCCACCAGTTCCGCCTGCGCCGACAAAAGCTGTTCGTGCAAATTAGGGTCAAGCGCAATCGGCACCTGCAGATCGTCGGCAGTATTGGTGCGGTTGCAGTCCACGTACAGCGCTGAAATCTTGTTATCGCGCAATGATTGCACAACTTGAATAATGGGATTGCTCTGGTAAACGCGCGCAAAAAAAGTGTAAGCGTCAGCCGATCGGCTCGCGGGCCTCACAATGTCAACGTGGTCCGCGACAATCTTCTGCGGCGGCGTGTCGGTGTCGCAGCCAAATGTCGCGCTGTAGTAGGTCACTACTCTCGTGCGCGCGCCCAGGTATCTGCCGATGCCTTCGCCCGCCGAAGTGTCCAACGTTTCATAGGCGCAGTAGCGATGAATCTTTTGGACTGCTTGTGTGCTTCTCCACTTGTCTTCAAGGTCAATCAGAAAGCCGTTGTCGTTGCTCGAGCGCAGGTCGCTCAGCAGTGGATCGCTGTCGTAAATCTTGGCAATGCTGGCCACAAACGAACCCTCATGCGGCGTTGAGTACGAAACAATAAATCGCACGCGCGCCGCATCGGCCGGGTGGTTCAACAGCATCTCCTCGGTCAGGATTCCGCCCAGGCTGTGCGCAATAATCACCACTTCGCTGTGGTCCCACACGTGTTGCTGCTTCAGCTTCTGCCACAGCAGATCTGAGAGCTGCGCGCTCGACAACTTGCCGCGCATCGAGGGCGTTGGGTATTCAGCCACCACCACGTCGGAGTTTTGAAAATGCGGATCGGTCTGGATCAGTTGCGGCCAGTAGGCGCCGTTCGATGCGCGCCATGAATTGCGGTCGCCATGTATGCCGTGGACAAATACGATAACCCGCGGCTTCAGGTTTTGAGCGCGGGCGGTGAAACAAACCGGCCCGCCAGGAACACAACATAAAATGAACGCCACAACAACAGCGAAAGCCCTGCGCACGTCTAGCCTTTCTGCAATGTCCAATGAGGACGATAAAAATTGGTGCTGATTCAAGGTTAACGCTTTTTGATGAGGCGATGCAGATACGCGAGTTAGCGCGATCGGACCCACCGCAGCAAATTTCGCGGTTCATCTTCGCTCCATTTACACTGGATAAGCATGATTCCCACCCTCACCTGGACCGAAGACGGCGTTCGCTTTATCGATCAAACCAAGCTCCCGCTCGACGAGAGCTATGTTCTAGCCACTACTTATGAACAAGTGGCTGACGTGATTGTCACCATGGTAGTGCGCGGCGCACCGGCCATCGGAGTCTCTGCAGCCTACGGCGTTGCGCTCGGGGTGCAAGCCAGCCACGCGGCCACACCGGCAGAGTTTCAACCGGAATTCGACAAGATTTGCGCGCGACTGGCCGGAACGCGGCCCACGGCGGTAAATCTCTTCTGGGCCATCGACCGCATGAAGAGCCTTTTCCGCAAGCTGCTTGCCGCCGGCGCAACCATGGCCGAAGTGAAAGAAAAGATTCTGGCCGAAGCCCATGCCATGTACGAAGAAGATATCCAGGCATGCAAAACAATGGGCGCGCACGGCGCGGCTCTCTTGCCCGATGAAGGCGGAGTGCTGACCCACTGCAACGCGGGCGCGCTGGCCACCTGCGGATACGGCACAGCCCTGGGCGTCATTCGCGCGGCTGTTGAGCGCGGCAAAAAGATTCACGTGTATGCAGACGAGACCCGCCCGTTCTTGCAGGGTGCGCGACTCACGGCGTGGGAACTGATGGCCGACGGCATTCCCACCACCGTCATCTGCGACAACATGGCGGCCAGCCTCATGCGCGCCGGCAAAATCAAGGCCGTGGTAGTTGGCGCAGACCGCATTGCGGCCAACGGCGACACCGCCAACAAGATCGGCACCTACAACGTTGCGATCCTCGCCAAAGAGCACGGCATCCCGTTCTACGTGGCCGCGCCGTGGTCCACCATCGACTTGGCCACCGCGACAGGCGAACAGATCCCAATTGAAGAGCGGCCCCACGTTGAGGTGACCCACCACGCCGGTAAACAGCTAACGCCAAACGGAGTGGGCATCTGCAACCCGGCCTTCGACGTGACCCCGGCAAAATATATCTCCGTCATCATCACCGAGCGCGGCGTGCTGCGGGCGCCATACAGGGAATCGCTGCGCGAGATGGAGCCGGTGGCTCGATAACTCGAACGATCGCCGCGTCGAAGTTGCGGGACCTCTGCAAACTCATGACTCAGCGGGTTGGTCGTCGAATTTCTGCCGCTCGGGCAACATGCTTTGGTGCAGGACGCGCACGATGAGAATTCCGGCTTTCTCGGTGCGGTAAAAGATCACGTGCCGGCCAGTTTCAAATCGACGTAGTCCGGGTCGGACCCAGTCGCACTCACGGCCTGATGAAGGATTCGCCGCAATCGTATTTGCGCAATCTTCAAGGCCGCTTAAATAGCGAAGAGCCTGCGCCTCGCCCCACGTATCGAGGGTATAAGAACCTATCTTAAGTAGGTCGGCCTTGGCTCTGCCCGAAAAGCGTACTCTCGGCAATTCAGCGTTTCTTGCCAGTGAGTTTCAACTGCCGGCGAACCTGTGCGAAAGCATTGCCTGCGACAACGCCGCTCGCATCGCCTTCATCGATAGCAATCCGTAGCGCATCGAGTTTCGCTTCGTAAAGTCGTTCTTCGCGCTCGAGCGTGCGTAAGGCGGTACGGACAACTTCGCTTGCATTCTCAAAACGGCCGCTCTCAACGCGGGCCAGAACGAAGCGGTCGAGCTCAGGAGTGAGATTCACATTGCGTGTGGGCATTTAAATAATGTCTCCCCGGCAAAACACCTATTTGATTTCAATCTTAGCGTGATTGGCAAAGATTGCCAACAATGGAACCTGAACGAATCACGGCAATCGCAGTTGAAACTCCATGGCAGATGAACGCCTCAAATTGCCGCAAATACTCCATCGTAGTGAGTACTGAAACAGGGCATCAATTCAGTCGTGCCGCCAAACGCGCCCTAAAAAGAACCCGGGCTTTAGCCCCTGCCACATCTCGAGATGTAGTTAGGTCTGTTCTGCGGCGCGCAAGCAGATTTTCCTCCGAATCCCAAAATAGGCACTTTCGAATGCGATTGCCCTGCCGTGGCGAACGCGCATCTGGTAGCCGCTGCTCCTGAATCTCTCGCTCTCAAGCGCGATACTGGAATGTGAGGTTCCCGGTACCATCCATCTTCCGCATGCGGCAACCATCCATTGCCCGCGGCATTCTGCTCGCGTTGGGCGCCTTCTTCGGCAGCCTGAAGCTGGCCGGATTTCCTCGCATTGAAGACCTGCATCCGTCGCACTGGCAGATTCTCGCGTTGCTCGTCGCCGCATGGGGCATGTTTGAAACCGCACGCTGCCTGCGCCGCAAATGGAGCCTCTACCATGCGGGCGTTCTAATCCTGCTTTACTCCGACCTCATGATCCTGGCCGCCATTGTGGCGCTGATGACGCTGGCGTGAGCCAAGTCCGCCCTCACCCGCCACGTGCCATCTCTTACCCGCTCCGTGTAGCATGAGCAGGAGAAACGAGCTGCGAGCCAATTCGGCGTCTCGAGTACAGGCTTAATGCTCCCATCGACCCAGGCTTTGCAACTTCGGACTTTCAAGATCCTGACGTTCCAATTTCAGGCCTTTCCGGCCCTTGGAATTTCTTATTGCCCTTGCCTCGGGATTCAACCCCAAACCATGTACGGGAGGAACAAATGCTGAAAGGATTTCGCGATTTCATTCTGCGCGGCAACGTCGTCGATCTGGCGGTCGCGGTCATTATCGGCGCGGCATTTGGGGCCATCACAGCTTCAGTGACCGCTGATGTCATCACACCCATGATCTCGGCGCTGGTTGGCGCGCCCGATTTCTCTTCTCTCGTGATTCACATCCCGGTGCTGCATCAGGTTCCGCCGCCGCCCAATCCGCTGCCAGCCAATTACATTCGGCCTGGCGAAATTCATATCGGCAAGCTGCTGAACGCGCTCATCAATTTTGTGCTGGTGGCCGCCGCCATCTACTTTGCCATCGTGCTGCCGATGCAATACATGGTGAAGAGAATCAACAAGCCGGCGCCGCCCGCTCCCCCAAGCACCAAGCCATGCCCCGAGTGCCTGAGTGATATTCCACTGGCCGCGCGACGCTGCGCGCACTGCGCTCAGCCAGTAGCCTGACTTCATGCGCAGGCGTAAGCTGCCCGGAGCGAAGTCAAAAGGGACTCGCCGCGAGCTGTCTCCGCTTCGCGATGGCTGAAACATTGGGTGCCCCATGTCTCGTCCGCCGCGGCGGAGAGACATGGGATAACACGAACTCCAATGCGGGGTCTTGTAACAGGGCACGACTTTAGTCGTGCCGACAAGGCCAGCAAAATGAGGTGGGCTTTAGCCCCTGCTGAGTCGATGGTTGAGAAATTGATCCTTTCAATAACTATTTCCACGGCCTGGGCAGTCCGGGGCTAAATCCTATTTTCACTCCCGTTCAACCGCCATCGCCACCGCCTCGCCGCCGCCGATGCAAAGCGTTGCCATGCCGCGCCTCAGGCCGTACTTCTCGAGCGCGGCCAGCAGCGTAACAATAAGCCGCGCGCCCGATGCGCCAATCGGATGCCCCAGCGCGCAAGCCCCGCCGTGCACATTCACTTTCGAGTGCGGCAACCCCAGTTCGCGCATCGCCGCCATCGCCACCACCGCAAAAGCTTCGCTGATCTCGAACAGGTCAACCTCATCGAGCGTCCATCCCGTTCGCTCAAGCAGCCTGCGAATAGCGCCGATGGGCGCAGTGGTAAAAAGGCTAGGCTCCTGCGAGTAAGTAGCGTGGCCCACAATCACAGCGTTGGCCGCAACACCGCGCAGCTCGGCTTCAGTCCGCCGCATAAGCACCAGCGCCGCCGCCCCGTCTGATATCGAGCTAGAGTTTCCCGCGGTGACCGTGCCGTTCTCGTCAAATGCCGGCTTCAGCAAAGGAATCTTTTCGGGCCGCGCCTTCAACGGTTGTTCGTCCTGGCTCACCACGCGCTCAACGCCTCGCTCCTTTACGGTCACCGGCACAATTTCAGCGGCAAACGTGCCATCGCTGGCCGCCTTTTGCGCCCGCTTCAAAGATTCCAGAGAGTATGCATCCTGCTCAGCACGCGAGAACGAGTACATGCTCGCGCATTTCTCAGCGAATGTCCCCATCAGCCGGCCCTTGTCGTACGCGTCTTCCAGACCGTCAAGAAACATGTGGTCCAGTACGCGCTGGTGTCCCAACCGGTATCCAGCACGTGCGCGGTCCAGCAGATAAGGGGCGTTGGTCATGCTCTCCATCCCGCCCGCAACCGCAATACGCGCACTACCGGCAATCAGCAAATCGTGCGCCAGCATCGCAGCCTTCATACCCGATCCGCAAACCTTGTTCACGGTGGTTGCGCCGGTTGAAAGCTTCAGCCCCGCCCCAAGCGCAGCCTGCCGGGCAGGCGCCTGCCCCACTCCAGCGGGAAGCACGCAGCCCATCAGCACCTCGTCAATCGCATCCGGACCCAGCCCCGCGCGCTCTACAGCCGCACGAATAGCGTTTGCGCCGAGTTGTGGAGCAGTCAGGTCTTTCAAGTCGCCCTGAAAGCCCCCAATGGGCGTACGTGCCGCACCGCATATCACTATGGGATCGTCCGGATTCATCGATCACTCCTCTTGCGCCCTACCGCGGCGCCATCCGCAGCGCGCCATCCAGCCGAATCGTTTCGCCGTTCAAATACGCGTTCTCGCAAATATGTCTCACCAGCGCCGCATATTCATCAGGTTTTCCCAGCCGCCCAGGAAACGGCACGCTCTTGCCCAGCGCCTCCTGCACTTCAACAGGAAAACCCGCCACCATCGGCGTCTCAAACACTCCCGGCGCAATGGTCACCACGCGAATTCCAACTCGCGCCAACTCACGCGCAATGGGCAGCGTTAGGCCAACCACTCCACCCTTTGATGCCGCATAAGCCGCCTGGCCAATCTGCCCGTCGAACGCCGCGATCGAAGCCGTATTCACAATCACGCCGCGTTCGCCGTCCGCGCCGGCATCTTCGCGCGCAATCGCTTCTGCCGCCAACCGGATCATGTTGAATGTCCCCACCAGGTTGATGTTCACCGCGCGCGCAAACGACTCCAGCCGGTGCGGGCCCTTGCTCCCCAGCACTTTCTCGCCCGGTGCAACTCCCGCGCAATTCACCAGCGCATGCAGATGCCCAAACTCAGCCAGCGCCACTGCCACTGCCGCGTTGCCATCGGCCTCGCTGGTTACGTCGGTCGGGGCAAACCGCGCGGCTTCTCCCAACTCGCCCGCCAGCGCCACGCCGGCCTCGCGATTCAGGTCGGCAAGCACCACGCGCCCGCCGCCGCCGGCCACCATGCGCGCAACGGCTGCCCCAAGGCCCGAGGCTGCTCCAGTTATCAAAAATACATGATCCTTTATCTGCATGCGAAACCGCGAAAATCCTCTGTAATAATACTCCAGGCAATCAACCGTCTTCAGGGAGGCGCTGAACGTGAATCCAGAAACATCAACAAACGCTCTTACCGAACTAAGCGAAGACGAAAACCTGTTCCTCTCAACCGTGCGCCAATTCGCGCTCGAGCAAATCGCGCCGCTGGTCCACCGCATGGATGAAGAACAGCACATGGATTCGGCCCTCGTTCGCCGTCTCTTTGAGCTGGGCCTCATGGGCATCGGCATTCCCGAGCAATACGGCGGCAGTGCCGGAACATTCTTCGATTCGGTGCTAGCCGTCGAAGCCATATCAGCCGTCGATCCCGCAGTAGGCGTGCTGGTCGACGTGCAAAACACCCTTGCCGTGTCGGCCCTCATGCGCTGGGCAACCGAGGAGCAAAAGAAGAAGTATCTCTCGCGCCTCGCCGCTGACACCGTCGGCGCCTATGCGCTCAGTGAAGCAGGTTCCGGCTCAGACGCCTTTGCCCTGCAAACCCGCGCCGAGTTGCGCGGCGATGCGTACGCGCTCAACGGCCGCAAAATTTTCATCACCAACGGCAACGAGGCCGGCATCTTTATCGTCTTCGCCACCATCGATCCAGCCGCTGGCTACAAGGGCGTCACCGCCTTCATCGTTGAAAAGGGCACACCGGGATTTACCATCGGCCACAAAGAAGACAAGCTAGGCATTCGTGCATCAAGCACCTGCGAGCTCATCTTCGACGACTGCGCCATTCCCGCCACTCAACTCCTCGGCGCTCAAGGCCAGGGCTACAAGATTGCGATGGAGACGCTGAATGAGGGTCGCATCGGCATCGGCGCGCAGATGCTGGGCCTGGCAGAAGGCGCGTGGGCACACGCAGCCAAATACGCCAAAGAGCGCAAGCAGTTCGGTAAGCCCATCGCGGAGTTCCAGGCCATGCAGTTCCAACTTGCCGAAATGGCTACAGACATTGAGGCCGCCCGGCTAATGGTCTACAACGCGGCGCGCCTCCGCGACGCAGGCAAGGAGTTCCGCAAAGAAGCCGCGATGTGCAAGTATTTTGCCTCGCACACAGCCGAGCGCGTCGCCAGCCTTGCCGTCGAGGTCTTCGGCGGTTCGGGCTTTGTGCGCGATTACCCAGTCGAAAAGCTCTATCGCGATGCCAAAATCGGCAAAATCTACGAAGGAACTTCGTTCATGCAGTTAGCGACGATCGCCAAGTTGACGCTGGGGTGAGAGCGCCGGTCTGGAGACCGGCGCTACACTGCGTCCGCTCATCCATGAAAAAATCAATGCATGACCGCAAGCGCCGGCAACTCGTTGGGAATTTACATCTCCATCCCTTTCTGCCGGTCGAAGTGTACCTACTGCAACTTCGCTTCGGGCGTATTTCCCGCCAGCGATCACGCACGCTATGTTGACCGAGTCGTCCGGGACCTCAAGAGCAGCGCAGAGTTGGCCCGCGAATTTGCCGTCGAGCTGCCACGCAACGTCGACACGGTCTACTTCGGCGGTGGAACTCCCAGCCTGCTCGCGCCCGAGTTGATTGCGAAACTCTTCGCCGCGATGCGCAACAACTTCGCCTTCGATTCAGACTGCGAAATCACCATGGAGTGTGCACCAGGGCAGTTGCCCACAGCCACGATTGAAGCCATGGTCAGCGCCGGCGTGAATCGCGTCAGCCTCGGCGTGCAGTCCTTCATCGATCGCGAGGCCCAGGTAAGCGGCAGGCTGCACAGCCGCGCCGTTGTTCTTGAAGATATCGCGCGCCTGCGCAGCGCGGGCATTACCAACATCAACATTGATCTGATCGCCGGCCTGGCGGGGCAAACCCTGGCGTCATGGCAAGAATCTCTCGATGTGTTACTCGCTGCTGAAACTCCCCATGCCAGCGTATACATGCTCGAGGTCGACGAGGACTCGCGCCTGGGTCGCGAAATGCTTGCCGGCGGCGCGCGCTACTACGCGGAACTGGTGCCCCACGATGAATCCATAGCAACCATGTACGAGCGCGCCATTCAGCGGCTCAGCAGTGCTGGCCTGATGCAATACGAGATTTCGAATTTCGCGCGGTGCGGATCGGAATCGCGCCACAACCTGCGCTACTGGCAGCGGCGTCCCTATCTCGGCGTCGGGCTCGATGCATCGTCAGCGCTCTTCGCAGCAAATGCTGATGATGAACTGCGGCCGCTGCTCCGCGCCAAAACCACAGACGATCTGAAAGAGTATCTAGCCGGCCCGCGCAGTTCCCACTCAGCATGGGTAGAGACAGCGTGGATGGGCCACATACAGCAGCACGAAGAAGCGTGGTTCCTCGGCCTTCGCCTAAACACCGGAGTCCACGTAGCAGATATCGAACGCGAGTTTGGTCCCGCCCTCGTCAGACCCGCATGTGAAGTAGCCAGTCAATTGGCGCAAAACGGCCTACTCAAGTTTGACGGCCAACATGCACGCCTAACCCCGCGCGGAAGGCTGATGTCGAACGACGTATTTCAAGAGTTCCTCACAGCGGCTGCCCCATCCTGAACAATGTGGGTGCCCCATCCTTTCGCGTCCTTTGCGAAAGGGTGGGAGACCACAAATCCCACCCACCCATCACTACCAAGCCAGCAACTCATCCCCCGACGTCGGCGACAAAAACGTAACCGGAGGCGCCGCGGGCCGGGTTGACTCGCCAAAGCACTGTATCGTCTCCGGCCCCAACTGTTTGGCGCGCACCAGCGCCTCTTCCGCCTCGCGCAATACAACCACCGGCGAACGCCCATGGCTCGACGAGATTCCAAAGCACGCTGACAGCCGGATCGCCTCGCCGCCCACGTGAAACGGCTGGCTGAAAACCTCCAGCCGCAGCCGCTCCGCCAGCATCACGGCATTCGCATTTCCGCAGCCCGGCAGCGCAATCAGGAACGCATCCATACCCGGCCGCCCCAGCAAATCGTAGCTGCGCAGCAGCCGGTTGGTGCGAGCCACAATCTGGCATAGCAGTTCGTCGCAGGCATCCACGCCCAGTCGCGAGTTCCAGTGCCCGAAATCATCCACATCGAACAGCACCAGGCACATGGCCCCGTTTTGCCGCTGCACGCGGTCGGTCTCTCGAAACAGCATCGCCAGCATCGCTTCGCGGTTAAACACGCCGGTCAGCCGGTCGCGCTGCGCATTCAGCACTACTGACTCGCGCAGAATCTCGGCCTCTCTTCGCCCATGGTGCAGCCGTATCGCCTGGTTCAGCCGGAACTGCATCCACGATGCCTGTGCGCGATTCGGAACCAGGTCGTCCAACATGCCCTCGGCCACGCGGTCGATCCAGGTTTGGGTCATTACGTCCGTGACCAGCACAATCGGGAAGCTCTGCCCATCTTGAGAGGCGCGCGCCGCCGCCAGCAGCCGTTCGATCGGCATGCCAGGCAGATCCACATCCAGCAGCACAAGGTCAGGCGGTTTAGCCACCAACATGGCCGCCAGCGCTGCCGGCGCCGTCATCACCACCTGCACTTGAGCGCCCATCCCTAACATCAGCGGCTCATACTTGTTCAGCATTTCCGGCTCGGGAGAGGCAAGTAAAAAGACGGGAGACTTTTCAGCCAGCATAATCAGGTTTTCTCCTCTGCTTGGCTGCATCGGCCCAGATTAGAGAAAACTTAAACCACCATCCCGAAATTAAGGTTCTCCATCATGACCTTCGCGCGTACCGATGAGTACCGAAGGAAACCCATCCGCATTTGTGAACAGGAAAGTGTCCCAAATCGCGACAGTCAATCAAAAGCGCCGCAAACGCGGCGCTTACATTCCGAAAAAAGCTGGCGCTTTGAAAGGGCACGACTTTAGTCGTGCCAACAAGGTCATTCAAGGTAAATGGGCTTTACAGGCTGCGGAAAAACTCGTTCAGGCACAGGTAAAGGGAGCTTTGTAACAGGGCATGACTTTAGTCGTGCCGATAAAGCCAACAAAATGAGGCGGGCTTCAGCCCCTGCTGTGCCTGCGGTTGTGAAATTGCCTCGATTAGTGAGTTTTTCCGCAGCCTCTTTAGGCCCAGAGGGACGGTCTCCTTGCCATGCGGCGATACTTCGCGACATTTGCCCCCGCGCCTCAATCCACAAAGTCAACCCGCGGAGCAATGGGAATAATGCCCTTCTCGTAGCCCATATCCAGCAGCTTGCGGATAGCATCGCGGCCGTCGGCTCCGTAATCCAGGGTCCGCTCATTCACGTACATGCTCACAAAGCGGCTCGCCAGGTTCACATCAAGGTCGCGGGCAAACTGCATTGCGTATTCCAGCGCCTGTTCGCGATGGTCGAGCGCGTGCTGGATCGAGTCGCGAAGCGCCTTCGAGATAATCTTGTGCGACTCCGCCCCGAGCGACCGCCGAATGGCGTTACCGCCCAGCGGCAGCACCAGTCCCGTAGTTTCCTTCCACCAAATGCCCAGGTCGATCACCTTGTAAAGTCCGCTAGTCGAATAGGTCAACTGGCCCTCGTGAATAATCAATCCGGCATCGTACTCCCCTGACAGAATCGACGGAATGATTTTGTCGAACGGAACGGTCTCGGTCTTGATCTCCGGGTTAAAAATCTTGAGCGCCAAAAAGGCGGTGGTAAGCTCACCTGGCACAGCCACCTTAGTGCGGCTCAGGTCGGCGGGCGTCAACGGGCCTCGCGACACAACCATCGGCCCGTAGCCCTCGCCGACACTTCCTCCGCAGCCCATCAGCGTGTAGCTCTGCTGCAGGTAGGGGTAAGCGTGGAAGCTGATGGCCGTCACGTCGAAAAAGGCTTCCTGCTCAGCGCGGCGGTTCAGCGTCTCAATGTCGCACAGGGTGTGGGTAAAACGATAGCCCGGCACCCGCACCTTGTTCGTGGCCAAGCCATAAAACATAAAGGCGTCATCGGAGTCGGGACTATGGGCGATGGAGATTTCAAGCACGCCATCGGCGGCAGGGGTCTGGGTCAGGGGAGCGCTCACAGGCAAAATGATCCTTTCAATTCAAAAAGCGAAACAATGTCGCCAAGAAAGTTGGATGCGTTCAGGCGTTGCGACGGCGCAATCGGGCAGCGCCGGATGCAATCCCCGCGGCAGCGGCAATCTTGAGCGCATCGCCGGCCAGAAACGGCAGCACGGCGAGCGCGGTTGCCTGCATAACCGCAATGTGAGTAAGCGCGGCGAGCCAAAGCGCGCCGCAGGACAAAATCAGGAGATCGCCGATCACCGCTGCTGCGAAAGCCGGAACATATCCACGGCCCATGCGGCGGTAAAGAAACGAAATAAGAGCCGCAGCCAGGGGATAGGCCAGCAGATAACCACCTGTAGGTCCAAAGAGATGCGCAAGTCCGGCTGAAGCCGGATTGGGCGAGAAGACCGGCAGTCCCGCCGCGCCCTCGGCCAGGTAGGCGGCGAAGGTGCCGGCGGCCATCCGCGGACTCAGCAGCAGCCCAAGCACCAGCACGGCCAGCGGCGCCAGCGACAACGGAACCGGCGTAAAGAACAGCGGCAGCGTAACATGCGCGCAGATGGCCGCAAAGGCGCTACCAGCCAGCACAATTCCTGCGCCGCGCAGCCACGCCGGCGTCCTCAAGAGCGACTCAAAGGGGGATCTCAGTGCTGCCGTCGTCTCTTTGCTCATTAAAACCTCGCCGAATCGTTTGGGATGGGTTTAACTGCCCTGGAAATTCTCTCCGCCGCAGGCCTTACGGTTCATTCTCAGTCTCGTGCGCCGACTCTACCGTCGACGGGCCTTGTCGCTTCAGCTTGCTGCGTTGCAGCCAGATATGACGCACAATTCCCGCGACCGCAAGAAGCAGCGCAGCCAGCGAAGCCAATAGGGCAATCATTAACCAGCGCATACCAGATGAACTCCCCAAGAATAACAGAGCAGCCGCCCTCGTTTTGCTCTTTGCGTTCGCCACTCCAGGGCAATCGCATTTGGAGCTCAAAGGCAGATGAACGCCTCAAATTGCCGCAATGACTCCATCGAATCGAGCACTGCATCAGGGCATGACTGGTAGGTCAGGGCTTTACAGGCTGCGGAAAAACTCGGCGGAATAAGGTCTTGTATCAGGGCGCGACTTTAGTCGCGCCGATAAGGTCCATAAAATGAGTCTGGGGCTTTAGCCCCTGCCACACATCGAGCCGCCTGTGGTCATTGGTTAGGCCTCTTCTGCGACGCGCAAGCAGCTCTTCCTCCAAATTCCAATCTGATCCATTTCAAATGCGATTGCCTCGGTCGCTACTCCAGCCTCCATCGCGCCTTGCTTCTGGTGCTCTATCCTGCAGTCCCCGTCCCGGCGCCGGCCGCAGGCGCTTTTACTGAAGCATGCAGCCACTCAAGATACGCATGGCTGCCCGATTCAACCTCCAGAACCAGGAACTCAGGCACCTGGTAAGTGTGCAGCTCGTGCAGGCGTACCTCAAGCGCGGGCAGCTTGTCGGCCTCCGTTTTAATCAGCAGCAGCGTTTCGGTCGACGACTCAACCTCACCTTGCCACCGATAAATCGACTGCACCGCCGGAATCAGCGTAACGCAGGCCGCCAGCCTCTCATCCACCAGCACGCGAGCCAGGCTCGCAGCCTCCTCCGGCCCCGGTGCCGTAGTAAGAACAATGCGTGCTTGCGGAATCGGGTCCGACATAATGGTTGAATCCAAATTAAGCGTTTCCAGGCAAATCAGGGTAGGGGATTCGCTAAAAGGTCTTCCAGAACAAGGAACTGTATCCCCGGTATTGGGTGGAGCTCGGTGTCATTCGTGATGAAAGAGGTTGCTCGGCCTGCACGTGCTGTTGCCAGTTGGATGGCGTCTGGCGTTCTCATTCCATGTGCTGACCTGATTCGGGCCGCTTCTTCGGCGATCGGCGATGAAACCGGAAGCATCGTAAGGTTCGGCGCAAAATGCAGAATCCGCGAATAATTCTGTGCGAGCGCCAAATCGCCGTGACGATATGGATGGACCAGAACTTCGCATAACGTAAGCGTGGAAGTGACCGCCTGGAACTCGCCGCGTTCCAAAGCTTGGAAGAAGGGCGCGACGATTGGCAGGTATTTTGAATTTTTCTCGATCAGATAGATAAGAGGCGCGGTATCAAGGCCGATGATCGATCCGCTGAGCCGCTTCAGCCATTCCATGACATGCGCTCTTGCCGGACGTACTCCTGCGCGTCAACGTCGCTCCAGATTTCTTTGCCCAGGCCGCACAACTCCATGATGCTATGTGCCGGCTCATCTGCAGCAGATGAGCCCGGCAGGCCAGTCAGCTCGCGGATCAGGCGCAACCGTTCGGCCTGAGTGAGCGAAGCCGCGATTTCAAGAGCCTGCTGGTAAGATTGTGTCGCCATTGAAGCCTCTTCAGACGATTATGATAGCGCACTCCTGACTAATCTGCGCCGGGTCACCCCGGATTTCAGCCCCCATCGGCTTGCCGAACCCGCCCCACTGTTACAGTATTGAAGGTTGCGGCCCGGCAGATAGAAGACCGCACGGAGAACACCATGGCATCCATCAAATTTGGCACCTCAGGCTGGCGCGCAATTGTGGCCGACGAATTCACAATCGCCAACATCCGTCTGGCCGTCGCAGGCATTGCGGCTTACGTCAAAACCCTCCCTGAACCGCGCATGGTCCTGGTGGGCCGCGACCCCCGTTTCCTCGGCGAGCGATTTGTCGACGAAGCCGCCTCCGTCCTGGCCGGCGCCGGCGTCTCGCCCATGATCATTCGAGAGCCCGCGCCCACCCCCGCCATCTCCTACGCCGTGCGCAGGCTCAATGCCTCAGGCGCTATCAACTTCACCGCTTCCCACAATCCGCCGGAGTACAACGGCATCAAGTACTCCACTCCCGACGGCGCGCCCGCCCTGCCTGAAGTTACAAAGCAGATCGAGGCCGCCATCGCCAGCCTGCAGGCTTCCGGCGCGGCGATTCCCACCGTTGCTGCGCCGCCCGAAGGCTGTGAAGCCGTCGCTGTGAAACATGCGTTCCTCAAGCGCCTGGCCGAACTAGTCGACCTAAAAGCCATCGCCAAGTCAGGCATCAAAGTCGTCTACGATCCCTTCTGGGGCGCTGGCCGCGGATACCCATCAGACCTCCTCCGCCAAGCCGGCGTCACCGTTGAAACCGTCCACGACTATCGCGACGTGCTCTTCGGCGGCCATGCTCCCGAGCCCGACGACCACCTGCTCGGCGACGCCAAAAAGAAAATGAAAGAAATCGGCGCAGCCCTCGGCATCGCTACAGACGGCGACGCAGACCGCTTCGGCATCGTCGACAGCGACGGCACCTTCATCCAGCCCAACTACATCATCGCCCTCCTCTTCGACTACCTCGTCGAAACCCGCAACTGGCGCAACGGAGTAGCCAAGAGCGTCGCCACCACCAACCTCGTCAACGCCCTCGCCGACCACCACAAGGTCCCGCTCTACGAAACTCCCGTAGGCTTCAAATACATCGGCGAGCTCATCAATCAGGACAAGATCGCCATCGGCGGCGAAGAGTCGGCCGGCCTCACCATTCGCGGCCACGTCCCTGAGAAAGACGGCATCATCGCCGGCCTTCTCGTTGCTGAAATGGTAGCCACGCGCGGCAAGAGCCTGGGCACCCAGCTCAAGGAACTATTTGCCAAGGTTGGTTCCTATTATCCCGTTCGCGAGAACTTCCACTTGACCGACGATCAGAAAGCCGCGTTCACTGAGAAGTTGAAGGTTGATCCAACTGAGCTCGGCGGCCGAAAAGTTGTATCGGTAGTCCGCACCGACGGCCTCAAGCTCGTGCTAAATGACGGCTCCTGGGTTTGCTACCGTCTATCGGGAACTGAGCCCGTGATGCGCGCCTACACTGAAGCGCGCGACGAGTACGATATGGAAGCGCTAAGCGCCGCCGCCAAACACTTCGTAGTCGGGTGAAGATTTTCTATTTGGCAGTCCGCGGTGGCAACAAAACATCGGGTGCCCCATGTCTCGATTTTGAGACATGGGATAACACGAATTTTACGGGCGGGTCTTGTATCAGGGCACGACTTTAGTCGTGCCGAAAAGTCCCATAAACAAATCCGGGCTTTAGCCCCGGACAGATTTGAAAGGGCACGAGTTTACTCGTGCCAAAAAGCCCTCAAAATAATCTCCGCGGGCTTTAGCCCCTGAGGGATGCATTAAACAACGATTCGACGCCTCTCAAGCCCACAAGGCCCGCGCCACAAAGACTGGAAAATCCAATGCCGAACGAAACGCCTCAAACCGCCGAACCAGAAGAGCCCCTCCGCGAGCGCGCCAAAGATTGGGTGCAGCGCATCTGGCGCCCGGTCGGCACCGGCATCGCCGTAATACTGGCCCTCCTGCTCACCTGGCACGTCATCCACGGCAAGCACGGCCTGTCCGTCTGGCAGCAGGAGCGAGCCCAGGACAAAACCCTCCAAAAGCAAATCCAGGACCTGCAGACTGAGAACTCAGCCATGAAAGACCGCATCGAGCACCTAAAGTCCGATCCCGACGCCATCGAGCGCGAAGCCCGCGAAAAACTCCACTACGCCAAGCCCGGCGAAGTAATCTACGCCCTACCCGCCGCAACGCCGCAACCGACGGCCAAGTAGCGAGGACTCACGTTTGTGAGGGAATAGCCTCGCCCAGGCCGCCGCCGCCTTTGCTTCGAATTGAGCGCCTTGCCCCGCGAGAGGTTCAACGCGGGGCTTCCGCATTCTTCTTCCGAGCAATGTGCAACGCATCCCCCACATGCTGAGCGACGGCGCCAAGGGCATGCCAGGTACTCTGGCAGGTCTTCTGCAGGGCGTTGCCGGTCGAGGCGCCAGAAGTCGAGATCGCCTCACCGGTCGAACCGCTGGCAACTGCAAGAGAATTCTGCGTTGAGTTGACGGCCAGCGAGATTGCGGTCGTGGTGTTTCGCTCGCTGCCGGCAATGGCCTGCTCAGTAGCGCTACTTATTGCAATCACACCCTGTGCGGGATGCCGTCCCGGGTTGAACCAGGCGATATCGGTGTCTGGAATCTGGTTCAGGCGCTCCACCGCGGCGCCTGGAAAGTTGGTGGCCGACATCTTCGCCATGAGCGGCCATTGTTTGGATGAAACAAAAAGCGCACCGTTCACGGGGTGGTTCGGTTCGCCCAGATTAATCACGGCCCCCGTTTTAAGCGGCACCATGTTTTCGCACCGGTCCGCGCCGCACCCTCGCCGGCACAGCGTTTCATTCAGGTATGAAGCATGCTTGCCCGGCGAGATCCAGACGGTGGCTCCTCGATCCTCTGCATGCAGCGTTGCTGCGCGCGCAATCTGGCTGACGTCGCAGACTGTATTCTCATGAGCCGCCGCATACCAATAAACGGCCTTCCAGCTTGCCGTGGCTAGGTCCCGATCCGAGGCACGTACAAGCACTGCGACATGTTCCGCGTCGAGCGGATGTCCGTGGCCACCGCAATCCTTTCGCCACAAGTGGTAGAAGTGAATCTCCACCAAAGTGCCGCGATCGGCCACGTCGGTGAACGGGAATACCTGTCCGTAGATTGTGCCGTTATCGGCGCGGACGTTGGCCGTCTGCACCTCGGGCTCAAACTCGGCTGGACTGATAGAGCAGTCGTGCTCCCCAACCATGAACGTGGGTGCAAACTGATCGAGCAACCGCTGTTCCAATGCGTCACTTAGCCCGTCACTATCGGAATCGGCATGGAATAATGGTTCAGTTGCAGGTTGCTGGCCACGCAGAAGCGCGATTGCCAGAAGCACGCAAGCGGCGCCAACGCACAGCATGGCTTTACTAGAAAGCGGAATCGTCATTTGAGCCCACCCCGCTACTAGTCTAGGCCTCAGGTTGGCCCCACACATCCAAAGCCGGCACACAACTCTTGGCAATCGCGTTTGGATTTTGCGATCGCGAGCCGCAGCGGTTTTCGAGTGCGAAACCTGCAAGTCCCCAGGTGGCGTCCAGGCAGCGATCATCGGATATCACGATTGCGCTTCTGCGGACCGCATCGCCAACTCCACGCCAGCTTCGCGGAAAAGCTCCTCTGTATATCGGAAGCTTTCAGCCCAGCGCTCGCTCTCGCTGGGCACCGTAACCACGCGCCGGATGCCGGACTGGATGATGATGGAGGCGCACTGCGAACAGGGCATGAAAGGCCAAACGTAGAGCGTGCATCCTTCGAGCGGCTTCCCGGCAGACAGGATGGCATTGATTTCGGCGTGGATGATGGTGCGGTATTTGACTTCGCGGATTTCAAGGCGCTCAGCCGAGTCAGCCACGCCGGCCGGGTGGCCGTTGAATCCGAGCGACACAACAAATTTGCCGTTGGCGATGACCGTCCCAACTTTGGTGCTGGGGTCCTTGCTCCACTTCGATACGAAAACCGCCATTTCAAGAAAACGCGCATCCCAATCAGCCATCAACTGTTCTCCTCTACCGATCCTTCGATGAGCTATGAATAATTCATCATTTCACCCTGCGATCCGTGACGGAATCGCCTTACGTACAATTTCACCTCCGCGGAGCATAATCGTCTCAGTATGAGCTGTAACCCACGTCGCGCCGGTCAACATTGCACCAAAAGAGCAGCACAATCGGTCGCATAACTCGTTACATATGACGATTTTGCGCCATAAGTCGTTGGTTTTCAGAGGGTTACGCGAAAAGGTGAAAGGTTGAAACCCATGAAAATAAACCACTTAACCCCGAAAAGGGGGTATACAGGGGGGCGGGCAACTCCCCAGCCAGTTAGGGAAGTATCGGTTGTCCGAGAGGTTTTTCCGCCACCGCCAGTAGCGTCTGGAACTGCGGCGCGTCGGGATCTTTGTCAACTACCGACGTTTGGATGGCGGTGAATCCGGCGGCGGCCAGCATTGACTCGAGATCCGACTCCGTGAAGCCGAGCCACTCGTCGGCGTAAAGCTCGCGGGCCTCCTCAAAGCGGTGGCGCACAAGGTCGAGGACGACGATGCGTCCGCCGCCGACAAGAATGCGCGCCGCTTCCTCAATCGCACGCGCCGGGTGCAGCGCATGGTGCAACGATTGCGAGAAGAAGGCGAGCTCGACCTCGCCCGCGGCGATGGGAATCTCTTCCATATCGCCGAGGCGGAATTCAATGTTTGTGACTGCGTTGCGCTGCGCCCGCTCGCGGCCAACCTCAATCATCTTGGCCGAGGAGTCGACGGCGATGACGCGTGCCGCGCGCTGGGCGAGTAAAAGAGCGGAGCTCCCTTCGCCGGCGCCGAGGTCTGCCACGACCAGCGGCGGCATGAGACACAGAAGCGCCTCGGCCAGGCTCTTCCAACTTTTGCCGGGAACGTAGTCGCGGCCCAGGCGGCCCGCGACCGAGTCAAAGAAGGCGCGCATCTTGTCTTGCCGCTTCTTCAGCACGCGCCGCATCTCCGCCCGGTCTGAGCCGACCTCGGGGATTTCGTTTGCAGCCTCGCTCAGCACCAGGTCCAAAACGCTGCCCTCCGCAGCAGGACCGAGCCGGTAGAGGTTGTTCTTGCCGGTCCGCCGATCCTCCACCAGACCCGCCTGCTTAAGCTGCGACAGGTGGGTGGAAAGCGTGCTTTGGCCCATCACCAGAATGTCCTGCAACTCGGCAACCGACAGTTCCTCGGCCCGCAGCAGCAGCAGAATGCGCAGCCGGTTGGGGTCCCCCACTACCCGCAGGATTTTCACAAGAGAAGCCATTGACTCCACCGCTTTGTTCTGATACATATCAATATATCACGATAAGACGATGTGAGAGATTCAAGGAGAGAACAGATGGCAAGCTCAACGATGGAAGCGACCGAACTGAAGTACAAAGTGGCAGACATGTCGCTGGCTGACTGGGGCCGCAAGGAGATCACCATCGCCGAGCATGAGATGCCCGGCCTGATGTCGATCCGCAACAAGTACGCGGCCGAGAAGCCGCTGGCCGGCGTGCGCGTGACCGGCTCGCTGCACATGACCATTCAGACAGCCGTCCTGATTGAGACACTGGTCAGCCTGGGCGCTGAAGTTCGCTGGGCGAGCTGCAACATCTTTTCGACGCAGGACCACGCGGCGGCTGCGATTGCCGCCACGGGAGTCCCGGTGTTTGCGTGGAAGGGCGAGTCGCTCGAAGACTACTGGTGGTGTACCTACCAGGCTCTGAATCACAAGGGCGGGAAAGGCCCCGAGCTTGTGGTGGACGATGGCGGCGATGTGACGCTGCTCATCCACAAGGGCTACCAGCTTGAAGATGGCGACGGCTGGGTCAACACGCCTTCAGGAAATCATGAAGAGCAAGTGATCAAGGATCTGCTGAAGAGCGTGCACGCAGATGATCCGCAGCACTGGCACAAGGTTGCCAAGGAATGGCGCGGCGTGAGCGAAGAGACCACAACCGGAGTGCACCGGCTTTACCAGATGGTTGAAAAGGGTACGCTGCTGGTGCCGGCCATCAACGTGAATGACTCTGTGACCAAGAGCAAGTTTGACAACCTGTACGGCTGCCGCGAATCGCTGGCCGATGGAATCAAGCGCGCGACCGACGTAATGGTAGCTGGCAAGGTGGCGGTGATCTGCGGTTATGGAGACGTAGGCAAGGGATGCGCGCACTCGCTGCGTGGCATGGGCGCGCGTTGCATCATCACCGAAATCGACCCCATCAACGCGCTGCAGGCGGCGATGGAAGGCTACGAAGTTACGACCATTGAAGACACGCTGGGCCGCGGCGACATCTACGTCACCTGCACCGGCAACACCGAAATCATCACGCTCGAGCACATGAAGAAGATGAAGGATCAGGCCATCGTCTGCAACATCGGTCACTTCGACAACGAGATCCAGATGGACCGGCTGAACGAAGAAAAGGGCGTTGAAAAGCTGAACATCAAGCCTCAGGTGGATTTCTACACATTCCCCGACGGCCACGGCATCTTCGTCCTCGCCGAAGGGCGGCTGGTGAACCTGGGCTGCGCGACGGGCCACCCGAGCTTTGTAATGAGCAACAGCTTTGCCAATCAAACACTGGCGCAACTCGATCTATGGAAGAACAAGGACAGCTACGAAAACAAGGTCTACGTGCTGCCCAAGAAGCTGGACGAGGAAGTTGCGCGGCTGCATCTGGAGAAGATTGGCGTGAAACTGACTACCCTCTCGCAGAAGCAGGCGGACTACATCGGCGTGCCGGTGGAAGGGCCGTACAAGGCGGAGTTCTATCGCTACTAAAAGGCAGGAAACGAGAGACCGAGGGAAAAAAGGGAACAAGTAATATCTCGGTCTCTTGTTCCACATTCTGCTTGTTCCCTCGGCCCCTTGTTCCCTTGGTTCTTATCTATGCCGCCTCTCTCACTTTCGTTCGAACTCTTCCCGCCCCGTTCACCAGAGGCGGCGGCCAAGCTGCCTGAAGTTATCAAGCAGCTGGCGGTGCTGCGGCCCGATTACTTCTCAGTAACGCATGGCGCGGGCGGCTCCGATCAGGAAGGCACTTACGAAACGCTGCTCACAGTGGTTGAAAACTGCGGCGTTGAAGTGGCGCCGCACCTTACCTGCGTTGGTTCATCGCGCGCGCATGTTGCGGCCCAGCTTGATCGTTACCGTGCAAGCGGAGTGAAGCGCATCGTGGCTTTGCGCGGCGATTTACCCGCAACGGCTATGAGCGCGGCCGCGCCGGGCGAGTTCCACTATGCAAGCGAGCTGGTCAGGTTTATCCGCGAGACGCATGGCGACTGGTTCAAAATCGAAGTGGCGGCATACCCTGAGATGCATCCACAGGCTTCGGGGCCTGGCGCGGACTTTGACCACTTCTGCCGCAAGGTTGAGGCCGGCGCAGATGCTGCGCTCACACAGCTCTTCTACAACGCCGATGCCTACTTCGACTTTATGGAGCGCTGCCAGAAGGCCGGCATTACGATTCCGGTTGTGCCGGGCATTATGCCCATCACCAGCTACGCCGGCATTATGCGCTTTACGGGCGGTTGCGGTGCAGACCTGCCGCGCTGGGTGCGCTTGCGCCTTGAAGAACTGCAATTCGACAAGGCTGCGCTGCACGACTTCGGCGTTGCCGTAGTGACGCGTATGTGCGAAACGCTATTGAAGAACGGCGTGCCTGGATTGCACTTCTACACCATCAACCAGGCAGAGCCCACGCTACGGTTGTGGAAGGCGCTGGCGCTCGAAGCGCACGCGTAGTAAACCTTCGCATCCAAGAACACAATCGCGCACAGTCGAGCCGACATGCCATTATGGGTTAAACCCCATGGAGGCTGCTCGTATGTCGTTTTATGCCTGGACCGTCTTTTGGTCTCCCTTTATCACCGCCATCGGATTCCTGATCGGCACGCCAACGATACTGGCCACTTACTACCAGTCGTTCAAAACCCGGCAAGAGGCGAACAGAGAACGCGATGGCAGGCTGCACAGTAAAGACTGCCTCGAGTTTGTGTCGTTCGACGGAACCTGCATCAACCTGGTGCCGCTTGATACGTTGCACTCGCTGCCGAGAGAAGGCGACGTGATAATGCTGCCCGGCGGCGGCATCGGCGGAGAAGGAGAGTTTTTGCCGAGCGCGTACCTGGTGGAGTCGATCGAGCACATTTACTCGCCGGCGATGTGGAAGAGCACTCGGCCCCTGGAGGCGCGGCTGACCAAGGCAGTGGCAAAAGTGACCAGCCTGAATCCGCCGGTTGCAGCGTAAAGAGAGATTGGCTAAGTCTTCTTCCCGTTTGATGCTTTGAATAGCCGCCGCCACAGCCGCCACATGCCGTTGTGCATGAGGCGCGTTTGCTCAGCCTTCAGGGCCTGGTAAGAGCGCTCAACATACGAGTCAAACTCTGGCGGCCAGCCTATAGTGGAGCGGCGTTCGCCGTAGTTGCCGTCGGCCCACTTGGCTAACACTGCTTTATAGCCGACTACATGCGTTACGAAGTCGAGCAGGCAGCGCGGCATCTGCTCTTCAACGATCAGATGGGCATTGGCAATGATGATCTTCTCGCGCACGTCGTTTAGCGGCATAAAGATGGTGGTCATCCATAGCACCCACTCCTTCATCTCTTCGTCGCGGATGGGATGGCAGGTTTTCTTGCCTTGTTTCTCTAGCAACGCCTTATAGGCGATATTGCCGGCTACGGTGGCCACGTATAGCGGGCCGTAGAACTCGTTGAGGCGCTGGTTCACCAGTTTGAGGCGGTCGGCGCGGCGGGCCATCATGCGAGTGAACATGAAGGTGACCAGGTAGCCGGCGAAGGCCAGGATAATGGTAAGCGCGAATCCGTTTTGCAACGAGTTGGTAAGGTTGATCGACGATAAGTCCATGCGCGGTTTGCCTCGCGGAGATCGATGACGGAGCAAAGTATACGCGGGCAGTGAGGCGGCGAGCGGTGATGAAGCTCAGTTTTGCCGGCGTGTTTTCCGGATTTGGCAAATGGGACTGAACTATTAACTCATCGGTAATCTTATGGGGTGAATCAGCGGGATTTGCGCCGCGAATTCGACTATTGCGATCGTTTAAATTCAGTCGGTTACGGACGGGGAAATCGGCCTTGTGCCGCGTCAAGAAATGCAGAAATTTGATTTTTTGTGGCGATTTGCCCCGCAAGTCCTTTAGAACGAAAATCCAATTTGGGTCGAATTCGGGGGTTTTTCGGGGTGCATTTTTCGAGATAAGTATATTTATTTCCATATGCTTGATGCCTATTTTTCCTGATTTTCTCGGGGGGGGGGAGGGGGGTATCCCCCCCGTAATCTTTCAGTAATATTTTCGACCGAAGGACCTTGATCGAGAAGTATGCTTTTCCGTGCACGTGCGCAGAAAAATGGGCTGGGCGACGAAATGGGCAGCTCTGAATTGTCTTGCATGGTTTAATTCTGCGCGCACGGGGCCTAATTAACTGCAAAGTGTCACGAACAAAAGTGAAAAGACTTTTGATGCTGTATCGAAGATGGGAGGCGGCCTCCCGGAGCCGAGACGTGGGTCTGGAGAGGTTGCGGAAAAACTCGTTAAGTGGAGTAAGAGCCCCGAAAAGCTACACCGCAGGGGTTAAAACCCCTCCTGTTTAGGGCTTCTATCGGCACGACTGAAGTCGTGCCCTGACACTTCTTTCCCAATTGCAGAGTTTTTCGCAACCTCAGGAGACCCACGCTATAGCCGGTTTGGAGAGGCTGCGGAAAAACTCGTTACGCGAGGCAATTTCGCAACCACAGGCACAGCAGGGGCTAAAAGCCCAAGTCATATTGCCGGCTTTATCGGCACGACTAAAGTCATGCCCTGTTACAAAGCTCCCTTTGGCTGCGCCTGAACGAGTTTTTCCGCAGCCTGTAAAGCAGAGTTCATTTTGATAGGGTTTTGCGGCAGTCAGGGCTAAAGCCCTGACCTACCAGTCGTGCCCTTGTTACAAAGCTTCCTTCGCCCGAGCCTGAGCGAGTTTTTCCGCAGCCTCAGGAGACCGGCGCTACTCACGTTCCCAATTCGTTACTTCGGCTTTTGAACGGGGACCAGTTTGGCGTTTCTGGGAACTACTTCAATCTCGAAGAGCTTCGGCCACAGCTTGCCGGTGACGAAGAGGCGGTCGTGGGCCGCGTCGTACGCAATGCCGTTCAGCACAGCGTCGGGATCGGTGTGCTCGGCGGGCGAAAGAAGGCCGGCGAGATCGATCCAGCCAAGCACCTTGCCGGTTGCGGGCGAGATGCGCGCTATGCGGTCGGTATACCAAATGTTTGCGTAGATCTCGCCGTGGATGTATTCGAGCTCGTTGAGCTTGTCGACGGGTTTGCCGTGGTCTTTCACAATTATTTCGCGTCGCTCGTGAAACGACTCGGGATCGAGGAAGCGGAGGGTCGAACTGCCGTCGCTGAGGATCAGCGATTTGCCGTCTTCGGCCAGGCCCCAGCCCTCCCACGGGCAGGGGATGGTGCGAAGCTGGCGAAAGCTGAACCGATCGTAGACGAAGGCAATGTGATTTTGCCAGGTAAGCTGCACCAGCGTGCTGCCCCACGGGGCGAGGCCCTCGCCAAAGTACTGCGGCGCCAAGTCGAATTTCTGTTGTATTCGGCCGGTGGTGAGGTCGAGCATGCGCAGCGAGGAGCGGCCGTTGAGGCCAGTGCTCTCGTACAAATGTCCGTCGACGTAGACCAATCCCTGGGTGAAGGCCCGTGGGTCGTGCGGGTAGGCATTGACAACACGATAGCCGTCAGCGGCGCGGGCCCAGCCGGCGGTGGCCACGGCAAGGCAAAGCGCGAAAAACGCGATGCGGTGACGCGAACAGACTGAACAAGCCGGTTTGGGCACGCTACGGTTCATCGACCGCCGTAGAACTGCCCGAAGTGACGACCGAGATTCATTGACATTAGCAGCGCGCCTACCATGGCCATGGCGACATTCACCCAGTTTCGGATATCGAAGTCAACCAGGCGGAAGAGCAGTAGCCACGCGATAAACAGATTGAGAAATCCCCATACAATATTGATGTTTGCAGGTGAGACGCCCCTGCCAAAAGGCTTGGCAAAAGGGGTTTGAAATGCGCGGCCCGAGATGCCGTTAACTAAATGCGGCACCGCGTTGGCGAGGAAGGCTCCGCCAAAGAAGAGTGCAACCAAAGAGTACCAATGCATTTAAAACCTGCCAGAAAAGTGTTGGAGGCCCTCACAGCAAATCTTAATGCGGTGAATCCGTTTTTCGATGAAAGCAATCGCAGATTCTCGCTGAAGAGGTACCCGGTTTAGCTACGTCCTACTAAGACGCGCAATTCGTCTCCCCGACAGACAATTCTAGAAAGAAACAAAAACCGGCTGGTGCCATCCGGGGCTTCGTGGTATCCCACTCATCGAGCAAAAAGCGCTCGATGAATGGGGTACAGTTTCATGTCCCGTGGGTCGGTAACGCCGGTGGAGAACTAGAACGAAACAAAAAACAACTACGCCAACATTTGGATTCGTGGTATCCCACCCTTGCGACAGAAGGAAGTCGCAAGGATGGGCACGGGGCTATATTTCACAGCGAGCGGAAGGCCCGGGCCTAAAGGCCCGAATCGAGTGAGCCTTAAAAAAGGGGCCTGAAGGCCCCTGCTCCCTCCGTTCCGCAAGACGATTGTCCCTAAAACAAAAACAAATGCGTCCAACTGAGGCATCCGGATATCCCACCCATCGAGCAAGAGACGCTCGATGGATGGGGCACGGTTACATCGCTCGCGGGTCGGGGCCTCCCGGTGGCGGACTGTACTGAATGACCTTTAGCTGGCGCCGAGGTAAACAAAGCGTGCCAGGAAGAGCGCGGCAAGAATGTAGAGCAGCCAATCCTGTTTGCGGGCTTTTCCCGCGGCCAGGTGCAAAACTGCCCAGGAGATGATTCCAAAGCCCAGCCCGTTGGCGATGGAATAAGTGAAGGGAATCAGAACCAGTGTGAGGAAAGAAGGGACCGCGACCAGCGGATCGTGCCAGTGAATCTCAGTGATGGCGGCCAGCATGAGCGAGCCTACCAGGATGAGCGCAGGCGCGGTGGCTGCGGGCGGCACAATGCCAATGAAGGGCGCAGCGATAATGGCGCCGAGAAAGAGCAGGCCGGTGACGATGGCGGTGACGCCGGATCGGCCGCCGGCGGCGACGCCGGCTGTGGATTCAACATAGCTGGTGACCGTGGAGGTGCCGACCATCGATCCGAAAATTGTTGAAGTGGCGTCAGCGAACAGAATGCGGTTGAGCCGCGGGATGGAATGGTCGGGCTTGATGAGGCCGGCCCGCTTGGTGACGGCCACCAGGGTTCCCAGGTTGTCAAAGAGGTCGACAAAGAAGAAGACGAAGACGATTTCGAGCAGGCCCTTGTTAATGGCCGCGCCGATGTTCAGCTTGAAAGCAGTTTGCGACAGGGCGCCTAAGTCAAAAGGGGCGCGTGTCCAGTGCACCAGCTTCATGGGCCACCAGGCGATGGCGGTGACCGCCAGAACGCCGATAAGAATGGAGCCCTTCACCTTGCGGATTTCGAGAGCCACCATGATGATGAGTCCGAGGAGCGACAACCAGGTGGTTGGGTTGCGGATGTTGCCCAGGCCGACGAGAGTATTGGGGTCGCGGACCACGAGGCCTGCATGCTGGAAGCCGATGAACGCGATAAACAGGCCAATGCCGCTGGCCACCGCGGCGTAAAGCTGGTGGGGAATGGCGTGCAGAATCATCTGTCGTATTCCGGCCGCGGTGAGTGCAAGAAAAATGACGCCGGAGAGGAAGACCGCGCCGAGGGCCGTCTGCCAGGGCACGTGCATCTTGATGCAGACCGTGTAAGTGAAATAGGCATTGAGGCCCATGCCCGGTGCAAGCGCGATGGGATAGCGGGCAATGACGCCCATCAAAATGGAGCCGAAGGCAGCGGAGAGGCATGTTGCCGCGGTGACTGCGGGCAACGGCACTCCGGCGTCGGCAAGAATGGCCGGATTGACCAGCACGATGTAAGCCATCGTGAGAAAGGTCGTGACTCCGGCCAGGATTTCGGTGCGCCAGTTGGTGCCGAGATGCACGAATTCGAAGTAGGCTTCGAGACGCTTGAGCATAGTTAGGTGTGTTTAGAAAAACACAACGGCCTCGCATCGCAAAGCGATTTATTCGCGATGCGGCACGGTGAGCCGGTGAATTTGCCCGCGCGGCAGAATTATTGGGCTCAAGAAAGTCACAACCAGTGAGTCACGACTGCAAACAGGTTGGCTGAGGATTCAGGTCAGGAGTCCAGCGCTACGTTTCTTCAACTGCCTGTGAGAAATGCCGGCGTCTACTTGTCGTAGGAATGCGGATTGTCGCCCACCAGGCTGGGCTGAATCTGGCCATAGATTTCGTCGCTCGCGTTCCGCACCTGTTCCACTACGTGCTTCAGCATGGTGGCATCAACCAGGCGCAGAGAAGTGTCGGTCCTCACTTCGAGATCGCCGTCGGCGTCGAATGCAATTTTCACCTGGTCCATCTCGTGATTCTGCTTGAGCAGATTGCTCATAAAGTCGGTGGTCACCGGCATGAACTGCTTTTCGACCACGGTCACAAATACAATCAGGTCGCTGTCGGCATCGCCACCGATGGCAAGCACCACCTTGATGGCGCTCATGTGCGAGCCGGTGAGGTTGATTCTCCACACTGTATTTGAGCGGGTGGCCTGGAAGGTGTAACCGCACTCGGTCATCAGGCGTGTCATTTTGGCAATGCCCTCGGCATTCGACACTGGCTGATCTTGAGCATGAGCCGCATACGGGACGGTTGGAGCAAGCAGTACAATGACGAGAAAACAAGCACGGAGCATCGAACGGCGGACAGTGATCTTCATAGCCACTCCTGTGAATTCGAATTGAAGAGATGGCGGAGTATACGCCCGCGTGGCGAGGACACGCAAAGACTCTTGTCACATCCATCCGGAATGCAGCTTCGCAGTGTAAGGGAAGATTCTTTAGTCTTCTCGCAGCAAGACGATGGGATTGATTGACAGGGCGCGCTGCGCCGGAATCCAGGTGGCGAGAAGGCCCAGGAGCGCCATTGCTAGCACCACGCCAGTGAGCACCAGGGGGTCGCGCGGCGTTGCCTGGTAAACAATGAAGGCAAGCACGCGAGCGGCAAGAATTCCAAGCAGCAACCCTGCCGCCGAACCCAGCGCCAGCAATCTCAATGGCCGTCCCAAAGCTGCAGTCAACACTTCTTTGCGTTGCGCGCCGAGGGCCATGCGGATTCCCAACTCTTTGAGCCGTTTGCTTACGGAGTAAGCTGCCATGCCGAAGATGCCGGTGAGCGAAAGGATGGCGCCCATCGCGCCAAGTACGCCCAGCGCGACAGTAGCTACATGCGAGGGGAACAGAGCGATGTCCAATCCCTGCGTCCATGTTTGTGTGGTGAGGGGCAGACTTGGATCGAGGTTGCGCACGGTTCTGCGAATCTCGGCCGCCAACTGGAGCGGATCGCGTTCAGAACGCACCACCAGGCCTATGTTGCTGATGGGGTATTGCAGGAACGGGAAAAACATCGCTGGCCGCGGATCTTCAGTGAGCAGATAGTATTTTCCGTCCTGCGCGACGCCCACTACCTGGACACGCGTTCCATCTTCAGTCTTGAAATATTTGCCGATCGCGTTGGTTATCGATCCGAAGAACTTTCGCGCAAAAAGCGCGTTCACCACGGCTACGCGCGTCGAGCTTATGTCGTCTTGCCACGTGAAACTTCGGCCGGCCAACAGGTTGGTTCCCGCCGCTCTGAAGTAGTCGGGAGATATCTTGAACTCCTGGGAATTGGCAGCGGCATTCGCGGTTCTCAAATCGGTCGTCTCATCGGTGAAGACATCTTCGTTCGAGCCTCCGCCGCTGAGCGGTACATAACTGATGAGTCCCACGCTTTTTACGCCAGGCAGCGCCTCGATGGACTCGATCATGCGCCTTTCCATTGTCGGTAGCCGGTCGCCGGTGTAGCCCGCCATGCCGAGGTTTGTGCCTGCCAGCAACGCGCTATTTGGATCAAAGCCGAAGTTGCTATGCATTGAGCGCACCAGGCCGCGCACGGCAACCAGCGACGAAGTGACCAGCACGCCGCAGATGGCAATCTGTACCACCAGCAGGATGTCGCGGAGGGTCATGCGCCGCGCGGTATTGCCGGAAACAATGGTGCCGGAGCCCGCCTTCACGATCTCGTATGGATTGGTGCGGAGAATCTGCCTCACTGGCACAGCGCCAAAGAGGAATCCGCTGACCAGGGCGAGCAGGAATGCGACCACATAAACTGTTGCGTCGGCGTATACCGGAACGTGCATGGGATATTGGGGAATGGGGTGCCATGCGCTTAATGCGCGCAGCAGCGCCACGCTGCCCTCAAGACCCAAAGCGCCGCCAATCAGTGAGATGAGTACGGCCTCGGTAAATACGCTGCGAAGAATGCGGGTGCGCGATGAGCCGAGGGCGAGGCGCAAAGCCACCTCGCGAGAGCGATCGGCGGCGCGCGCGGCAAAAAGGCTGCCCAGGTTGGCGCACGCGGCCAGCAGAATCAGCCCTGCCAGCAGCATCATTCCCGTCATGAATGCCTTCACGCCCGGCCCCATCATGTCGCCGGCGAGGCTGGGACGCGCCAGTGAAAACGTCATATATGCATCGGTCTTCGGGTAGGTCTTTTCGAGGTACGCACCCACCGAATTCAGGTCCGCGATGGCCTGGGCCGGCGTGACTCCGGGTTTCATATGTCCCAGCACCATGAACATGTCGCGCTCACCGCGCGCATCAAGAACCTTCATTCCCTGCACTTGTTCCTGCTGAACCATCGGCAGCCAAAAGTCGGGATAGAAGAAGAGCAGCGTTCCGTTGAACTCGGGCGGCGCTACGCCGAGAATTGTGAAGGGATGCTTGTTAACCAGAACGACGCGCCCCACAACGGTGCGATCGTCTTGAAACTGGCTGTGCCAAAACGCATAACTGAGAACCAGATAAGGCGCGCTGTTGGGGCCGTGCTCATCGGCATCGTGAAAGAATCGGCCCAGATACGGCCGCACCTGCATTGCGTCGAAGTAGTTTGATGTGACCTCGTAGCACCAGGGCTGCGAGGTCTCTCGGCCGGTGTCGAGGCCTACCTGCACGAGGATATACGCGGTCAGGTCATCAAAACTGCGATTGCGGTGGCGCAGATCGAGAAAGTCGGGATACGAACTTGACGTATCTTTGTAGCCCCCATGCTCAATGGTGTACAGGCTTTGCGGATGCGGTACCTTAAGCGGACGCAGGACGAGCGCATTCAATACGCCGAAGACCAGTGCGTTGGCGCCGATGGCCAATGCCAGCGTTAAAACCGCGGCAATCGTAAACCCCGGCGACTTGCGCAGCACGCGGATGCTGTAACGCGCATCCTGCAGGAGCGTGCGGATCGCATTGCCGCCGAGCACTTCGCCGCTTTCTTCCTTGTAGCGTTCAAGGCCGCCGAACTCGATGCGTGCCTGGCGCTCGGCCTTGGCGCGGTCCATACCGGAGCGGGCCAGGTCGTCGGCGCGATGCGCGATGTGTGCGCGAAGTTCCTCGTCAATCTCGCGCGCGGAACTGTCGCGATGGAAGAGACGTGCTGCAAGAGACCGAAGCCACGTGATCGGGTTCATATCTCCTCCGCTGTTGCGCCGAGCGCCGCGGCCATGGCAGCGGCCACCCGGTTCCATCCTTCAGTTTCTTCCCGGAAACGCTTGCGGCCGGCGGTAGTGAGCTCGTAAAACTTGGCGCGGCGATTGTTGTCACTCACTCCCCAGCTTGGTTTCAGGAGCCCTTGGCGAACCAGTCGAAAGAGCGCCGGGTAAAGTGCGCCTTGCTCGATAAGCAGCGCGCTCGATGTGATTTGGCCGATGCGCAGCAAGATTCCGTAGCCGTGGAGCGGCCCCAGAGAGACGGCCTTGAGGATAAGCAGATCGAGCGTTCCGGGAAGCAGTTGGGCCTGGTCGGGCATGGTCACTCCTAAGATGATAAGGGGAGCGTAGCGCGCTTCTCCTAAGTTGTCAAGGAGAGAGTGAAAAGACAGTTGTCAGTGAGCAGTGGTCAGTGGTCAGTTTTGTTGTGGCTGGGGGTGGGGCTGGGGTCTCCCAAGTCTTAGAAGCGAGACCTGGGGCACCCGGCGAAGGGGTTTATGGACAGTGTCGTTCCCAACACAAAAAGGAAAGCTAATCATTCTGGGGCACTGAGGTTCAGTTCAATTGTTCGATGCCTTCGATTGTGATTGATCCCAGAGCAGTACGAGTGAAGGTCAGCAGGCGAATGCCTAGTCTGTCCTTCAGCAGGTCGCGCAAACGCTGACGCGGCGGTCCAGGAAGAACCATAACTTTAACCAACGTCTTGTTTGGGGCACATTCGGCAACGACTGGGGAGTGGGCTGTGAGCTGCCCTAAGGCCGTGTATACGCTCTGCGGATCGGAAGACGATTTCACTTCAAATAGGTAGACATTCTTGCCCGAAATGACGGTCAGGTCGATGGCTTGGCTCTTAAGAATTTCTGAAGCATCATTAAAAGCATCTCTGATTGCCCGGACGACCGCACCATGGTAGCACTGGGCCATGGAACTTTTTGAACTTCCAGTCTTGCGTTCCCCAGAGAATTCATCAAAATACCTCCGGAGCATTTCGGAAAGGGTGCGGGGAGCGTTTTGCGGGGCTAGTTTTTTGGCTGCAGCGGCTTTCACTGATTCAGCCTTAATGGCTCTTGCAGCTCTCCGGAACTCCGACGAGAAATCATCAATTTCATCGATGATTGTTGGCGAGTTGAGCTCACCAATGAAAAGAAATTGGTTAGTGCCGACACTCGTTTCTGCGGCTAGGAGCGTCGTGAGCATCGCATCAAATAGTTCTGCCCTTTTAACGCGACCGTGGCCGATCGTCCCGATGCCTCGATGAGCCAGAATGACGCGCTCCGTAGAAACATTCCGCAGGAAAGCTCCGCCCGACTTCCGGGAAAACTCGACAACCGGAACGTTGAACTGTACGTCGATGAAGAGCGGCACGATGGCACCGGGTTCCCCATGACCAAAATAGTTGTGCGCGGTAAGTTTGTCTTCCGATATTGACGTGCTCCAATAGAAGACGCCATTGCCCTTACTAGAGTAAAAGCGGACGCTTGCTTGAAAGCTTCCTTGGGGGTATCCAATCGTCCTGGTTTCCACATAGGGAAGCGCCTGTCTTAGTTTGGTGGACAAACTTCTGTTTAGGTGATGGATCTCGCCGGGGTCCTCAACTTCGACAAATTCTGCCATCGTCCCCTCACTGATATCGCCAACCTAGCGAAGCGAATTATCTCTTACCCCAGCAGTTTCGCAGCGTCTTTCGCGAAATACGTCACGATGAAATCAGCCCCGGCGCGGCGAATGCCGAGCAGCGACTCGAGCGTCGCGCGGTCGCGGTCGAGCCAGCCTTTTTCAAACGCGGCCTGCAGCATGGAGTACTCGCCCGACACCTGGTAAGCGCCAATGGGCACATCGGTGCGCTCGCGGGCGGCGCGAATCACGTCGAGGTAGGGCATGGCAGGCTTCATCAGGATCATGTCGGCGCCTTCGGCCAGGTCGAGATCGATTTCGCGCATCGCTTCTCTGATATTGGCCCCGTCCATCTGGTAGGCGCGGCGGTCGCCGAATTGCGGCGCGGAATCTGCTGCTTCGCGGAAGGGGCCGTAGAAGGCCGACGCGAATTTTGAGGCGTAGCTGAGGATGGGTGTACTTCCATAGCCCTCAGTGTCGAGGGCAGTGCGGATGGCGGCGACGCGGCCGTCCATCATGTCAGACGGGGCGACGATGTCTGCGCCGGCTTTGGCTTGGCTCACGGCAGTGCGCGCCAGCAGCTCGAGCGTGGGATCGTTTGAGACTTCGAATCCGTCGTGGCCTTCGATCACGATGCCGCAGTGGCCGTGGCTGGTGTATTCGCACAGGCACACGTCGCCGATGAGGACGAGTTTCTTTGAAGCCGGCGAGGCTTTGAGCGCGCGCAGGGCCTGCTGCACAATTCCGTTGTCGTCGTAAGCGCCGGTGCCGGTTTCGTCTTTGCTTTCTGGCAGGCCAAACAGCAGCAGGCCGGCGATGCCGAGCGATGCGGCTTCTTCAGCTTCGTTCACTGCCTCATCGATTGAGAGGTTGAAGACACCGGGCATGGAACTGATGGGCTTGCGAACGCCTTCGCCGGGACAAATAAATAGGGGGTAGATCAGGTCGCCGGGTTCGACAGCGGTTTCGCGCACGAGGGCACGCAAAGTTTCGGTACGGCGCAGACGGCGCAGTCGTGATTGGGGAAATGCCATAACTCGATTTTAAGTATAGGGCCGCGATGAGATGTGAGCTGGATCACGGGGGCAGCGGAGTTAGCGGGGTTAGGGGAGTTAGCGAAATGCAAAAGCAGCAAGTCAGCAAGTAGGCAGGCCGGTGATCTCCATGTCGCGGAATCGAGACCTGGAGTACCCCCGACGCTTAAAAGGCAAGCCAATAGCCAATTGCCAGTAGCTTGCAGCCCATACTTGTAGCTCGCAGCGACGGCCTACTGGTTATTGGCTACTTACTACTGGCCGCATTTCACAACTGCTCGTACAGCGTGCCGTTGCGGTAGCCTAGCAGGACTACCAGGGTCCAAATGCCCATTGCCGTGCCGACTGGAAACTTGAGCAGGCTGAAGATGGCGGCAACGATGGCCACCATGCGCCCCCATTGGGCATGCTGCATCAAACCCCATCCCGCGCAAACCGCCAGCGCCACCCTGGCGACAAGGATGACCCACACAAACCGCAGAAAAAACGGCCCTAGGAAAAATGGGGGCATGGGGCCGTGCATCCACTGACCGAAGGCGCCGGACATTGCGGCGCGGAAGAAGGCCAGGCCGGCAAATCCGGTAAGCATGGCCAGGCCGGCATAAATGAACCAGAAGATTGCTAGTACCCGGATTTTTCCGGTGTACGCCTCAAGCTGAAACTGGAGCCCGGGAATGGGCGGAATCACCGCGGCCGAGGGGCGGCCGCATTGGGCGCAAAACGCCTGTGCTGGGGCTAACGCACCACCACAACCACTGCAATACATAGAATTCCTCCGCACAACCTGTTACGGGATTAATACGCAGCTTGGGGACTAAGGGTTCCTTCTGTCAATCACCGGTTCGGGGCACGGCGTTGGCCTGGTGGCTGACGGCGGATTGTTTTTCCCACCGCTCTTCATGGCGGTCGTCGCGGTAAACAATGGCATTTACTCGGCCCTCGCGGTCGCGTTCCACCATCAGGCGTATGGTGCTTGCGCCGTTGGGATAAAACAACTCCGAAGCCGACGCGGCGCTCAACGCCAGTATCGAACCATATTGGTCCTTCTCGTAGAGGTCATCGCCCTGGCGATAAATTACCAGGGTATGCCCGTCGGGCTCGCGATAATCGCCGGCGATGGAGTCTAGCGTGGCGCGCGAAAGCCTGGCGACCGGCGGGTAGTGGGGGATAACCTCGCGCTCGGCCAGGGCAGGAATCGAGTCAGGCGTGGCGGCAAGCCGATGCGCGAGCAGCCAGCGGGGCAGCTCGGGTTCGTTGTAGGCTCGCGCCCAGCAGTCGTGGCCCAGGCCCTGGTAGATCCACAGCCGGATATGCCCGCTCGCTGCCCTGACAGCTTCGTACATCATTTCGCTTTCCCGCGGCGGCACTATGGGATCGTCGCTGCCGTGGAAGAGCCAAATGGGCGTACGGCCGACGGCCTGCGCGTACTCGGGGGTGAGAGTCGTTGCCTGTTGCCAGCGGCTGGGGGCGTAGCTCCAAAAGATGCCACCGGCGGCAATAGCAATGGCGGCCCAGCGGTGCGGATAGTTTTTGGCCAGCTCCCAGGCGCCATAGCCGCCCAGTGAGAGGCCGGTCAGATAGGTGCGGTCGGGGTCCCCGTGGAACTCCTCCGTCATCTGGTCAAGCGCCGTCATTGCCATGGTCATAATCGCCGGATCGGTCCAGTGAGCGGGGATGGGGCATTGCGGCATGACGATGATGAAAGGCCAGCGCTCGGGGTGGTCGCGCACTTCAAGTGGCAGGCCAATCTGCGTTTGCCACATGCCTTCTGACCCCCGTTCGCCGCGCCCGTGCAAAAAAAGAATCACTGGCCAAAGCTTGCCGTCGTCGCGCCGGTACTCCTCCGGCAGGTAAACTTGGAACTTGTAGGTAACTCCGTTGACCTCGACGCGGCGATTGAGAAAACCGGTCTCCTGCAAGGGCTGCTGGGCACGATGCTTGCCACTAGCCGAGGCGCTGGCATTCGCGGCGCACGGCACAAGTGCGCAGGCGACCACCGCCCAGGCCGCGGCTATTCGCAGGAAATGGAACATGCTGGCATTCAATCACAAGCGAGGGCCAAAGCCCAATACGCAGAAGGTGGCAGGTTTGGTGCTCCTTTGCCGTCAAATATCATGCATTTCCCTTGCAAATTTCTTATGACTCGCATGAGACGGTTAGATTTGATATGCAATGTAGAGTCTTCAATCTACTCTCGCGCAGGCAGCGCTGGGAGCCAATTTTTTCCCAGATCGCGAAGCGAGGAGCGACGCAGACCGGGTGTCTGCTAGCGACGAGCGACAAAGAGATGGGAAAAATTGGTCCCAGCCCGAAGGGTTGCGGCGCAAATCGCGCCATACTTTGTTGTCGCCCTCGACCTTGGAACCGCCAAAGCCTTCGGGCTCCGTCGCGTCTGGCACGATTTGCACGCGCAACGCTGCATGCGGGAGAGTAGATTGAAGACTCTATCAACCATGACGCTTGAAGCCGGGGATGTGCTCGACCACTATCGCATTGAAGACACGGTGAGCCACAGCCGGATGTCCACGCTTTATCGCGCCACCGACCTGCGCGACGACAGTTCTGTGGCCATCAAGGTTCCTCTTGAAGAGATGGAGGCCGACCCGGTTCTGATCGAGCGGTTTGCGCGCGAACAGCAAATCGGCCAGGAACTCGACCATCCCGGTATCGTGAAAACCTTCAACGGCGAAGAGCGCAGCCGACGCTACATGGTTATCGAGTGGGTGAGCGGCAAGCTGCTGCGGTCGATTATCAACGAGGAACGCAAGCTGCCCATTGAGCGGGCCGTAAAGCTGACGCTCGAAATTTGCGACGCGCTTGACACCATGCACAAGCACGGCGTGGTGCACCGCGACCTGAAGCCTGAAAACATTATGGTGTTAGAAGGCGACCGCATCAAGATCATCGACTTCGGCATCGCCATGAAAGAAGATGCCCGGCGGCTCACATTTACCGACATGTCGCTGCTGGGAACGCCCGACTACATTTCGCCGGAGCAGGTGAAGGGCCAGCGCGGCGACCAGCGCAGCGATATTTACGCGCTGGGTGCAATGCTCTACGAGATGCTTACGGGCCAGCCGCCGTTCACAGGATCGAATCCGCTGGCAGTGATGAACGAGCGCGTGCTCAACGACCCCAAGCCGGCTCGCGACCTGAATCCCAGGATATCTCCCGAACTGGAAGAAGTTCTGTTCCGTGCCCTCGAACGCGATCCGCGCCACCGCTATGCGACCGCCGCCGAGATGGCCTGGGAGCTCGAGCACCCTGAACTCGTAGGGGTTGACGGAAGCCGGCGAGTGGCAGTGCACGGCCGGCGGCTCGACCCGCGCAAGCTGATGCTTTATACGGCGCTCGCACTGGTGCCTGTTGCCCTGTTTGTTGTGATGCTGCTGCTGGCCAAGCGGTGAGAAGAATGAATAGTTGAAATTCGATCCGTGCTTAGAGCGGTTTCACTTTACGAAGCTGTTTCGAAAACTGCTGAAAGTTCGTTAACAGGAATTGCATGGTATGGGTGAATTCCTGGGGTGTCTGAGCGGTTTGTAGCGTGGCGGAAAGCGCGGTGCGGACGGTATAGACGGCGCCGGAATCTGGTTTATCGCGAAAAGCCTGCTCATACTGGTCTCGAGTCCAATTCTGGCTCAGACCCTGCTGCAAAATGCGGGCCGAATCCTCATAATCGGCGGCGTGCGCGACACGGTTGTTGAGGACTGAGTTGACCGATGCGGGCGCGCCCCAAGTTTCGCCGTCAGTCCAGACTGCTGCGATCACTTTGATTCGGTCGGGTTGCGGACTGAAGGCAAACTCAGAGACCGGTCGCGAAATGCTGGCGCCTGGTTCGATGGGAGCGTGGCCATCCATGAGCATGTCCCAGACTCTTGGCCATTTTCTTGCCGGTTGCGAGGAAGAAGATACCTCGAAAACCAGGGCCCATACTGGTGTGCTACTGAGATTTGTGACGATGCAGTCAGGACCTCTTTTCTCAGTGGGCTGAATCTCAACGCGAAATTTGGGCTGTTCGGTCGCTCGTTGAGCATAAAGCGCTGATGGAAAAAAGATTGCGATGTTAAGGGCGCAAATTGCCGCAGCGAATATCTTCATTGGAGTCTCCAACTGTACTCACCCCCCAAGCCATTCGGATAGGCTTTGGCAACGACGCCCGAAGGAAATTGTAATTTTCCGACTTCTTCGAACGTTTCAGATTAGCAGGGCCTGAGAAGATGGGCGGGAGATTTGGTGATCGCTGCTGCTCGCCAGCCCGGTATAATCCGCAGCATCGGCCCCGGACTATCATCTTCCCGAAAGGCGAGAAAAACGGGTGGCTCAAGACCCCAAAGTCCAGCGCGAGTTTCTGGTAGGTGTGTGCATTGCCGTCGCATTGGCGGCCATTGCCATGCTGGTGCTGGCGCGCACGCCGGCCGGCGTCCTGCTTGAGAACGGAACTCTCGATGAGCGGGCGCGGCTGGGGGCTAATCCCGCGCAGGCCGATTCGCACATCGTCATAATCGACATTGACAACGCCAGCCTGGAGACACTCGAAGACAAGCTCGGGCGCTGGCCGTGGACGCGCCGCGTGTGGACTGAGGTGATCCGCTATGTTGACCGCGGGCAGCCCAAGGCGATTGCCGTTGACGCCATTTTTGGCGGGGCAGAGAGCGACGCGGTTGACCAGGAGTTTGGCGCGGTAATGCGCCAGGGCGGCAACACCGTGCTGGGCTTTACGTTTGTGCCGACAAATATTCAGCAGGCTCGCGGTGACATGAACGCTCGGACGGCAAGGCTGCTGGCGCTTCGTGCTGGCGGTGACGCAAACGGCGCAGCGGCCTTTGGCGTACCAATTGATACGTCGACTTACCTGCCCAATTTGCCTGAGCCGGTGCTGGTGGCGGGCGCTGCGGGATTGGGCGTGCTGAACGCGCTGCCCGACAACGACGGCGTGATGCGCAGCGTGGGAGTCGAAATGAACTATGGCGGCCACGCGTACGATTCGCTGGCCTCGCGCACCGTGCAGCAGGTATTGGGCGCGCCTGTTGGGTTGGAGGCAAACGGCGGCCCGCTTGGCGGATTCAACGCCGTGGTTGCCGGGCGCAGAGTTCCGCTGGGCAGCGACGGCCGCATGCTGCTGAAGTGGCGCGGCGGATCAACCGTTTATCCGCGGCTGCCCATCTGGCAGGTGATTTGCTCCATCTATCCCACGCAGTGCCCGGCAGACGTCGAGCACTTTCCGCCCAGCTACTTTACCGGCAAGATTGTGTTGATCGGCGCAAGTGCGACGGCCAGCTACGATGTGCATCCCACGCCCTTCGCCAATACAGCCCCGGGAGTGGTGGTGCATGCCACGGCCATTGACGATCTGCTGAACGGAGTGGCAATTCGCGTTGCGCCCTTCTGGCTGTTGGCGGTGTTGACCATACTGCTGGCGGCTGCTGGCGGCGCGGCGCTTTACCTGATGCATCAATTGGGGCGCTCAGTCGTAGTCGTGGTGGCAATCGAGTTCGTCTACGTCGCGGTGTGTTTCATTTTTTACGAGGACCTTCGCCTCGCGTTGCCTGTGGCTGCGCCGGGACTCGCATTGCTGATCTCGTTTGGCGCGGCCACTGCGGCGCGCTATGTGACTACCGGCCGGCAATTGAGGCAGACGCGCGGTATGCTCGATCGCTACATGTCTCCGCAACTGGTGGAATATGTAATGCACAACCTGGGCGGCCTTAATCTGGGTGGCGACAAGCGCGAGCTCACCATCCTGGTTTCAGACGTGCGCAACTTTACCACCATGACCGAGCGCAGCGATCCAATTGAGCTGATTGCGCTGCTTGACGAGTACTTTTCCGCAATGACCGAGATCATTTTTCGCCACAACGGCATTGTGGATAAGTTTATCGGCGATGGAATTCTTGCCTATTGGGGCGCGTTTTCGCCGCAGATCAATCATGCTGCCGAGGCTGCCAAGGCGGCGGTGGAAATGCTGGATCGCGTTGGTGAATTGAACAAGGGGTGGGCAGCGCAGGGGCGGCAAACGATTGCCATCGGCGTGGGCGTCAACACCGGGACCGTGATCTTTGGCAACATCGGCAAGGGAAAGAAAATTGAGTTTACAGTGATCGGCGATGCTGTTAATTTGGCGGCACGACTTGAGGGCTTGAACAAGGAGTTTGGAACTTCAATTATTGTGAGCGAGTTTACCCAGAAGCGCATTGCCGATTTGGCTCGCACCCGGCCGCTGGGCGGATATCGCGTGAAGGGCAAAACGGTTGAGACAGCGGTTTATGCGCTGGAAGGTTGGGGCGCGGGTGAGGCGGCGAGCGAACCGATTTCGGCGGGCGTGGAAAAGGAAGCGCCGTGAGACATGGGATTTGACGGATAGGAGATCGCGGACGATGTTTATTCCCGAGATTTTGCGAAGAACGAGGCGGAAGCACCTGGGCGTGTTGGCCGCAATGTTGTGGCTGGCAATGGCTGCGGGCGCAGCGGTGGGCCGCGATGGAGGCCAGCAGAACCAGCAGGGCCAGCAGCAAAACGGGCAGCCCTGCCCGGCGCAGGGCGGACAGAATGGACAGAACGGGCAGCAGCAGCAACAACAGCAGAACGGGCAGGCGCAGCCGAATGCCAACTGCAACCAGCAGCCCGCACCGCTGTTTGGCGGATCGCTGAACATCAAGAAGTCGAGCCAGAGCACTGACTCGGCGGCGCTTGGATTCAACGGGGTCGACCCCAACGGGCAGGTGCAGCAGGCATTCCTGAATGCGCAGCCCACGCCGCAGAGCCTGGTCCAGGCGCAGGCCATGGCCGGCTACCGGCCCACGGTCGCCGACCTTACCGCCTTTGAGCAAGCCGGCGGACTTACTCAGGGCGCACCACCAGCCACGGCCGGCGCAACAACGCCGAGCGCGCACTGAAAGGAGGCAGACGATGCGGACAGCAAAAGCAATATGCGTAACAATGTTGGCTCTTGCGGCGTGCCTGCCGGTGAGCGCCCAGTGGGGCAGTAAGCTTAGTCAACTCGGCGACAAGTTGAACAAGGGCAAACAGGTGAAGGATAATTACACGCCCTGGACGCCTGAGCAGGAGGAGCAGGTGGGCCAGGCTTCGGCCGCGCGGCTCATCAATATCTTTGGCTTGTTTGAAAACAAAGATATGGTGCGCTACGTGAACATGGTGGGTAACACGGTGGCGGCGCAGGCTCCGCGTGCGGTGCCGTATAAGTTTGGCATTTTGAACACCGAGGTCATAACGGCGCTGTCGCTACCCGGCGGATACGTGTTTATAACGCGGGGCGCGCTGGCCAACATGACAAGTGAGGCGGAGCTGGCCGGCACCCTTGCGCACGAGATCGCGCACGTTGACCAGCGGCATCTTGAAAAAGAGATCCGCTCAAAGAACTCGATGCAGATGATTCAGAACGAGGTGTCGCAGTTTACATCCGGGCAATTGCAGCAGTTGGCCGGCGCATCGCTGAACACCGCGCTCACACAGCACTTCAGCCGCGATAAAGAAAGTGATGCCGATCGCCTGGGCGTGACGTTTGCGCAAAAGGCCGGCTACCAGGCCAGCGGCCTCAGGTTCTTCCTCACTTTTCTTAACAGCGCGCCCAAAACGCCGGATACGCAGCGCCAATTGAGCCTGTGGGGCAGCACGCATCCGCCGTTCCCAGAGCGGATTGCGTCATTGCAGAACCAGGAAGCGACTTTGCCTTCGGGCGGCGTGTCGCTGGAGGCGCGCTTTACGCAGTATGTGAACACCGGGGCTTGGGCGGTGAAGCAGTAAGATAGCTCTTAGCTCTTAGCTATTAGCCTTTAGTACTACAGTTGCAAATAGCTTCGTCGGAGGGAGCAGGGGGCTTCAGTCCCCTGAAAAAAGTGCATAAAATGCGGGGCCTTTAGGCCCGGGCATTTGCTTCTCGCCTCCAGATTCCGGCAAATACAACTGTAGTATTAGACCGAATTCTGAGTTGATGTATCCGAGGCAAGGTCTTGTAACAGGGCGTGACTTTACAGCTTGCTGAAAAACTCAATCGGAGGGGGCCTTGTAAAAGGGCACGAGTTTACTCGTGCCGATAAGCCTCTTTAAATGAATGGGGGGCTTTACAGGCTGCGGAAAAACTCGTTCAGGCATTGGCAAAGGGAGCTTTGTAACAGGGCATGACTTTAGTCGTGCCGATAAAGCCAGCAAAACGAGGCGGGCGTTAGCCCCTGCTGTGCCTGCGGTTGCGGAATTGCCTCGCTCACCGAGTTTTTCCGCAGCCTCTTTAGCCCCTGCCATCTTCGTCGCGCCCGTTTTGCTCGTTTTTCGCACTTTTTCAGCAAGCTGTTTTAGTCGTGCCGCAAAAATGCCCAACAATCGCTTTGGGCTTTTAGCCCCTGTTCGGATACACCAACCCTGAAAATGCTTTAGCCTCGGCGCGGCTGGCCTGGCCGGCATTTCTCGTGCGCCCGCAAATTAAACTCCCCAGCTTTGCGAGTAATTAACCCCCGAGCGCGCAGAATTGAATCATGCCGATCAATAGGGTCGCCGAATTCTTCTCGCACCCGCATACCGCCAAAGCCGAAAGATCAAGACTTCGGCAGGTGTCCGGCACCGCTGGAATGTTTGCCGGAAATATACCCCCACCCACTCCCATCTCCAGGTATTAGCGCTATATACAAGCAACTAAAAATACTTAGCCTCTAAAAAGAGGCAAAAAATGCCCATATTCGACATCAAGCGAAATGTCGTTTTAAAGGGCTTGCGACATTAAACACTTAATAATTGTCATAATTCGCGCCATTTTGTTCCCAAAAGAAAGTTACCAATGCGTAAACAGTTCACGGCGCCCCGAAATCGGCGCTCCGTGAGAAATTCAGGTTAGAGGCACGGTTTACCGGATATCGATGCCGCGGTCGAGGCTGGCGCGATCCCATTGCGCAGCATTGGCGGCTGCTGAATAGGTTTCCTCTAGAAATTCAAGCACGGTTCGCGCGGGATCGGAACTTTTCTGCACGTCGGCGTAGTCGAGCAGAAATTCTCCCAGGGACGGATTGAAACCGCCCTTGCCGCTCAAGACCGAGTTGCCGAGCCCATCGGGAACCGGCGCAGCGTAGGCATAGAAAGCGGCCTTTCCGTATCCACCATTACCTGGCCAGAAGCCGGCGCTGATCACCTGGTGCGAATAAGCCTCGGCCTGAATGCGATCGGCGTTGGGGCGAGGAGGAGCGGTCTTGCCGTTGAAGCGCGTAACCGCCAGGTCGAATGAGCCCCAGAAGAAATGCACGGGGCTGATTTTGCCGTAGAAGTTGGTTGAGAATCGCTTGAGAAGCGTATCGGCGATCACCAGCGCGCGCCAGAAACGGTGAACGGCTTCGGGGTCGTAGCTGCAATGCACCGTGTCCTGGTCGCAGCGAATAGGGTTGGCGACTTCGCACGGCAACGTATTGATGGGTACGCGCAAATTGAGCGAAGCAAGTGCCTCAGTGAACTCCCGAAAGAAGTCGGCGACTGGCTTAGCGCTTAACTGGATACTGCGAACGTCTCTACGACTGGTGCGGCAAACAAGCTGGTGGGCCAGAAAGTCGAATTCGATTTCGAGCAGTTCGCCATCCGGGGTCGGCATCGGAGAGGTCCAAAGCCCGCACGCGGTGACGTAAAGGGGCACGTTCCACCAATGGTTCTGGAGCGGCATGAGCGCGAGGCGCGTCTTGCCCACAATTTGCGTGAACATGTGGAGGGTTTCGGCAGTGTCCTTCCACTGTTCCCAATCAAGATCCGGCCATTTTCCGAAATCCGGCAGCGGCTGCAACACGGCGGCGCCTCCTGGGGAGTGCAACTCAAACACATTTGAACACAGGGGGATAAAGCAGGCACTTCAGAGGCCTGAAGGCCTCTGTTCCCTCCGGATGCGGGCGAGGATGCCCATCCTGCGGAGGAACATGGCCAATCCGCCTTAGGTCAGCTTTCCCGGCTGGCACCTGTGCTCGATCATGTGCCGCCGCAACGCTCCAAAAACGCGCACCTGCTCACCGACCGTGTTTACCAGCACTTGTTCCAGTCTTCGGCAAGACGGGTAATCGCCGGCCTGAAATCGATCGAGCTCCAGGGTGGCCAATTGTGCCAGGTTGCCGAGCACGTCTTCTACGATTGAATCCAGGCGATCATATTCTGCGCAACTGGTCATATGGAATGCAACCTCCTGCTTGCTGAGATGCGATCCTCAA